>ENA-UOOI01000051-UOOI01000051.1-fermentation-metagenome-genome-assembly--contig:-NODE-51-length-144895-cov-85.595098_pt1 | contig 144895 bp, 128 predicted proteins | sample MGYA00245779_ERZ724027 | MGnify/ENA primary metagenome ERZ724027 (study PRJEB28704, sample SAMN03018318) | fermentation metagenome | biome: anthropogenic terrestrial biome; feature: soil...
AAACCGCTTTGAGCGGTTCACATCAAGCCGCCGGCTTTGCCGGCGGTACATGACTATAGATACTGATCAAAATGGGATCGATTATATTTTGAAAGAAAACGAAGGGCATATTATTATTCCTTTTATGGATTTACCAGAAAGTTCAAACATTGTTTCTCGTTTTCTGGCAAAAGTGGCTTTAGAAGCATTAGCAAAGCGATTGCTTACTCAAGATCACAAATTTATTGAGGAAATCGTTGATGAGAAACAATTGGATATAATACGAGATTATGCAAGAAGGGGCAGTAAAAAAGATTGGCCCATTAGCATACGACGAATATATTCAGAGAATAAAACGATTTCTGACAAAGAAAATAGAAAATTACAAACTGTTCAAGAATCAGATATTCTTGTGACAGAATGGAATGAATGGTTTTTTGTTTTAGCGTTATTTGGTGTTGAATATGTAATTAACTACGGTGGCCCAGAAATAGACGGATATAATCGTTGGTTGCAAGAGAATGATAATAAAAGTCCTTTGTATTGTGATATACGAACGCCTATAAAAAATAAACTTAAGAGCATGTAAACTAAAAAATGCCTAACAAAAAGTTCAACTTGACGTTGCTTTTGTCACGAAACCTGCTAAACGCTGCGCGTTCTTTACGCAGGTTTCGCGCCAATTTTGCCTGCGGCAAAACCAGCAATGCAAGTTAACTTAATGTTAGACACACGCCTTCGGCGGGCGAAGAAGAAAATGTTTTAAAATTGTTTTTGACGATGGAGTATCAAATTTATGATTAAATTTTATTGTGGACCAGGATCTTCTGACGTTGAATTAAAAGGATATTCAATAAATAATGATGCTTTTCAGTCAATAAAAATTAACGCTTCAAGAATATTGCTCTCTAGAAATCTTAAACTCGCATCAGACCTATTAAGAACAATTGATTATATTCTTTATGACGGAACTAATTGTTTTAATGATACTTATCAAGTTCTTGTGATATTAGCAGATGTGGATGAATATACAAAATATTCTGCGATGTATTCTAAAAGTACCTACAGAGATGCATTCCAAAAGATTGCGATAATATTAGATGAGCTGCAAATAGAGATTCGATTTATTATTGTAGAACTTAAAAGTAATAAAGAAGTCTCAGTAGACTCTCCTGTTCTTGAAAATACAAACACAACTGTTGAGAGTGCTTTAAATGATTGTATGAAATTAATTGCTTCAAATGGTCCTATAAGTGGAGTCGATAGAATATTTACTGCATTTCATGGTTACTTAAAGGCAATTTGTATAAATGGAAACATTCAAATACCGCCAGATGCAAATACAATTAAACTTTATAAATTATTACAGCAAAATCATCCTGCATTTAGTAGGGATACTCCATTAAAACATGAAACTGCAAAGATTAGTAAAAGTATTGCCGTAATAATTGATGCGCTTGCCCAGGGAAAATCGTACATGCACAGCCCGATCGTCGTGGCGTCCACTGCATAAAGCTTCTGTCCTGCTGATTTTTTTGCTCCTCCATCGAGCCTTGAAAGAAGACAGTAATATAATGCTTCGTATATATCACTGCTTCTTGTATTTCCCGCATACGAGACGGTCGATTTGCTTATGTTTTTCCTGATCCCAAGATGGTAAAACGAACTGTGCTGGCTGTTCAATGCGTTCGCTGTGCTGCGCAGCCCGTTCTGATCAGTTATCTGAGCAAAAATCATCACGGCAAGCTCATTCCATGCGCTGAATCCTTTGCAGTATTTGTCTGACTTACAGTTTCTGCAGAGCCTTTCAAATTCAGGTCTCGGTATGAATGATAGCAGTTGGCCGAATAATGTGTTATATTTGTTCATATCCGATTTTCCTTCCTGATATAGGTTTATGTGGTAATAAAAATATATCACGGAAATCGGACTTTAAATAGTACCTATTTTATCTTGGACAGTAGTGCAAAGAAAATTGATTTTTTCTTGAATAAATTATCAGCGGTTCCGACAGCAGAGCAATCGATTAAAACCGGACGATTTTGCAGGCGAACTTACTGTTTGACGGATGTTTCACGCAGAGAATATGGGAGGTAATTATGGACACGACAATCGATGACGCCGTTGTTTTTCTTAAAACGAAATATGAATTCGAATTATTAATATTATACGGCTCATATGCCAATGATCTTAGCAATAACGAAAGCGATATCGATATCATCGGTTTTGCGAACATTCCGGAATTTGTTCACGAATCAGAAATAATTAACGAACATATGCTTGATGCATGGATATATCCCGGGAAGTATATTGCGGATATCGATAAGACGATACATATTTTACCGTGTAAAGTACTTATCGATAAATACGGTAAAGGTAATAAGCTGCTATGCGATATTGAAAAAGAGCGAAAAAAGAGAAAAGTGGTACTCAAAGGAAAAGAAAAGGAACAAATGAACAGCTGGATAGCAAAAATGATTAAGAGAGCAAGACAGGATGGCTCTGAATCTGATTATAGATATAATTGGTTATTGTATGATTTTCCTGAACTCTATTGCAATTACTTGGGAATATACTATGATGGGCCGATAAAAACGATTAAAAATATTTTACGGCTGGACAAAGAGATAAGTTTGATTTACTTTGAACTGATTGGAAAAGAGAAAAATATGGAAAAAGTGGAGGAGCTGTATAAGATATTATTATCCAGGAGCATTTGACAGTCGACTCAACCTGATGTTGCTTTTATCAAAAACTGCAAAGTCCGTTACACGAATACCTTGATAAGGAGAAGAATTGAAAGAGAAATACACTCAGAAAAAAATAATGAAAGATATTGAGTCTGTAGAAAAGTTTTTAAATGATATAATAAAAGAAATATTGGAAGAAAAAGAATACAGAAAAACGTAAAATAATTTATCAGAAGGAGCTGATTATGGAATTTAATTTAAGTACGCCTGCACTGCTTTTTTCGGCCATATCATTATTTATGCTGGCGCATACAAACAGATTTCTTGCTTTGGCGAGCCTTATCCGTCAGCATATATCAATGTACGAGGAAACAAAAGATGCCGGTAAATTAAGGCAAATAGAAAATTTCCGCAAACGGTTGAAGGTAATCAAATATACGCAGATATTCGGGGTCGTTAGTTTTCTGCTTTGCGTGATAAGCATGTTTCTCATATTTATAAATAAAATAACACCTGCAGAAATAGTATTCGGGGTAAGTTTGATCGCATTATTCATATCATTGTTATTATCTTTGCATGAATTATTTTTATCAATTGGAGCATTAAATATAGAAATGGGACGTATAAAGGAATTGAGCTGACGGCTGTTTCAACCTGATATTTTTTTTGACTGAGGTTATACTTGTTGGTGAAGCATTTCATGGTGCAAAGAATTTTTGGGAATATAAGCTTGATTTAATAAGGCAATATCATAGTAAAGGGATCCTGTTCGACGTGGGGTTTGAAGCCGATGAGCTTGGAATAGAATCTCTTAAAACAAAAGGTGTAGTTGCATTATTTGATGCTTTTCCTAAAATATTTAAAACAAAACAGGTAGCACATATAATAAGATTCTGTTTGGATAATGACATACCTTTCTTTGGGTTTGATCCCAGGGGCAGGATCAATCCTGATAGAATCGATAGGCGTTTACAACAAAAGGCAAAGCGATATCAGAACGTATATGACACATATTTTGGTACAGATGAGTACTTTACGATTAGAGACGAGTTAATGGCAAATACTATATGTGATCATGTTAAGGAATCAAAAAAGCTGCAGATTTGTCTTACTGCTAATCTGCATATTAAGAAAAATGGTTCGAAAGAAAATGACGCACGTCTAAGATTGAAGAGTATCAGAGAGTATCTCGATGATGAAAGAGTCAGCACATATTCAATATCGCAGCATTCGAAAAAAGGGAATTATCTGGGAATAGATCTGAGTAAAAGAAGTTACGAGATTAACGATGTCTTTTGTATTGAGAATCTTGCGGTGCCGGGTGAAATAATACAAATAAAATCGGATAAAATCGATAAACAATATGGGTGCTATATTTTCGATCACATTAGAGAGTCCGATCCTGCCTGTGAAAGTTATGATGAAATGATAATACACAATTGTGTTTCAGAACCGGATATTATGAATTTTATCCGGTAAAATAATAATGACAAGGGAACTGGTCAAACATTTACAGGACGCCGCTTTTATAGTGCAAAAAAGGGGAAAATGATGGAAAAAACAGATAAACCGTTCGAACCACTGGATGATTTGTATTCGTTATTGAACCGGCTTGAGCAGTATTATGATTTTGATATAGAAACAAAGGACTACATTATTGGTAGAAAGCAGTTGTATTATATATTTATTCATGAAACGTTGCATGCATTTATAGGAAAATCGGCAAAATGGATATATGATCTGCCGGAAGATGAAACGGATTTCATAGACGAAGTAGCGGTGAGAATAATAATCGATGACATCATGAAACGGTTCGACATATACAATAAGGTCGATCTTTTTTACGAACAGAATATCAATCACAGAAAAGAACTCGATTTATACGGATATAATTTAACTCCGGAACAGTACGATGATATAGAAAAAGAATATTACAAGAGATTTTCAGATAGAAAAGAAATAAATCAGTTTTGTAAATATATTTATGAAAAATATAAAGAGTACGGTATCAAACGGCGGGAGGATTTTTCGTATGACAAAAAACAAACAGGAGTAGACATGAATGACAAAAAAATCGGTGAATCGATATGAAATTGTTTTCAGCGATGTCGACGGAACCTTATTGAATTCCGGACATAAGATTACTCCGCTGACGCTTGAAGCAATAAAATCATTGGAAAATAAAAATATATCATTTGTTATTGTATCGGCGAGAAGTCCTTCTGGAATATATCCCATTTTGGATGAATATAAAATTACTTGTCCGATTATCTGCTATAGCGGTGCCCTTATTTTGGATAAAAACAGGCGGATGTTGTTTCATAGGGGAATTGAAAAACAAAATGCAAAACATATTGTTGAATATGTTGAAAACAGCTTTTTTGATTTAACATATTGTCTTTATTCACTTGATCAATGGATCGTAAAAGACAAAGTCGATCCCCGCATCAGGAATGAAGAATATATTGTAAAAGCGCAGGCGGAGCAGGGGGATATCGATTCGGTAAAAGATACTCAGATTAACAAAATATTGTGTATTTGTAATCCCGTGGAAACTTTGCTGATTGAAAAAAAACTGAAGAAGGAATTTCCTGATTATTCAATTGTTAAATCGTCCGAGATGCTGCTGGAAATAATGGAAAAGGGAATAAACAAGGCTGCTGCCATGAAGACTGTCTGCGGATTATGGGATGTTGATATAAAAAATACACTGGCATTTGGAGATAATTACAATGATGTTGAAATGTTGCTGGCTGCAGGTAAGGGGTATCTGATGGCGAATGCTCCGGAGCAGTTGAAAAAACAAATAAATAATATAACGGCGGACAATGATCACGATGGAATATATGAGGGGCTTGTGCAATTGCATGTCATATAACTGTATGTCGGTCATATACGCTATGCGCGTTGCATAAGGTTGACTGTCATAATTAAGGAGATAAATATGGAAAAACTTCCGGTACCTGATGAAATTCAACAGGTTAAAAATTTTCGGTTTCTTCGGGTTAAGGAACAGAATACAACGTTTTATTTTATATGCAATAACACTGTAAACAGGACTGTTGAGCTTGATATAGGTTTTAAAAAAATAGCAGCTGTTTTTTTTAAGCATGAAATACCGAATGAGGCTGAAGTTGAGTATGCAATAAACTGTATTGAAGACGAATTGATGCAGAATAAGGATTTAGTCAATGATAATGAAGAACTGTACACTGATGCTGAATTTATTATTGATATCCTGAACGTACAGCCGAATAGTACAAAATACTATTCCAGACAGGATGTCGAAGAGGTTTTTACTAAATATGCTCTGCTGTCGATGGGACATTCGCCGGTGTACGATGATATAAAAATGGATAAAGAGGAATACGCAGGATTACTGATTCTGCGCGAAATAATGCATCATTTAAATTATACAAATTTAGCGGTGATAAATAACGGGATAAACGGGAAATAAAACACAATTTGGAAATATTTGCCATCCGTGCTGATTGAATTATCGTCACATATAAAGTAGAATAATTTTATATATGACGACAGACGGAGTGCAGAGAAATTCTTTTGATGAACTTGTAGCGGGTATCAGTGCGGATGAGAGACGTTTTCTGCTTGAAAAACTTAAACACGGCGGAACCGATGCATCGATGCAGACTATGGAAATGTCTTTCGATGATTTTGGGGATGACCGTTCCATACGGATCCGCATAAAATCGGAATCGTTTCTATATCGTTTTATCCTGTGGCTGCGGTCTATCCTCACCAGGCAGCTTCAGGAAGATATTTATAACGGCGATCTTGTTAAAGATCTTGTCCGTAAGATAAACAAAGTGCATCCGGGACTTGTCGATTATCAACGCGGACTTCTCCGGTCGTTGTTTTATGAGAAACTCAGGGAACTTAAGGAATGCGCCGATTTTTTTAAACCGTATACGACTGTGATGAACGACAATCCCGGAGAATTTTATGTGTTTCTGAGTACGTTTATTGCACCTGATATTACGGATACTATCGGCAGGGAGGCCGATCCGTATCTGATTCCGTTCGACCGCGGGCTTACGAACGAATTGCGTCTGTCTCTCATACGAAAACTTGATGCGGCAACGCACGATATTTCTCCCGGAACGAAGCAGACGCTGTACAGCACCATCAGAAGTCTTGAATGGCTGCGTCAGTTAACGGCTCTCCCGTACCTTCATTTTATTGCACAGTTTACGGCAATCATTTCTGATTCGTATACATGCCCTTTTGTGAACGCGGAAACTGATTTTCCTGCGTTTGCGCGCGTTCTTTCGAACGGCATGTCCGTATCGAATGAAGCACTCGAAGCTTTGTTTCTTTTTCAGCAGCGGAAGACTGCGGATAAGCTCGAGCTTGATTCCGACAACGAAAAGGCTCTCCGGGAATTTCTGAAAAAATCCGTGTCGACTTTCTCGATGATACGGATGTTCATCACGACGGTTCCCGTTATTACAATCGGGCGGATTATTTTCGGAGATTACAACTGGCAGGCGGATCCGTTCGGCGGCGCTGAAGACTGGTCGGTGAAATTCCGCGAACAATGGAAAAAAGTATTCGACGAACGATGGGAAGCGTGGCTCCGCGACAGAAAAAAGAATCAGCTTGCCGTCGTTCTCTCTACGAATTTCGGATTGAAGGAATTTCCTGAGCTGCCGTTCCGCCCGTGGGCAGATTTGTGGGGCGGTGTACCGTTCCGTTGTGAAATGACGGCCGGATTTCTCGCGTGGTTTAACGCAAATAAATATACCGATGTTATGTCGGTTCTCAATATCCTCATGCTTGAAGGCGTGTTTCTTAATAATGAAAACAGGGTTGAATTTTCCGAAGCGGTAAACGATTTTGCCGTTGCAAATCAGAAAATTGAATTTTTTGTTGATTCGCTTGCGCCGCAGGGAAATATCGGCACTGCGTTCGATAAAGTTGCGTCGGAACACATACGTTCTTTGAAAGGGCAGTCGCGTATCGATTCGCTTATCCTGAACGCCGAGACAGGTATACATGAAATAGACATCTCTTTTTGCAAACAGTGCCGCATCATGGAGAATATCTTTCACGGAATTCTCGACGCAGCGAAAGACTCCCGTTATGAATCGATCCAGAATCTGATGACGATCAGAGGCCGTGAGAACCGCGCGTTCAGGGATAAAATGGCGCAGGTCCGCAATATTCTGAAGAACGCGCAGCAGCTTCTGGCGGAGATAGAACCGCTCGACCTGCCGCGTCAGGTATCGGCTGATTTTTCTGCTTCCGTCATCGAAGAAGCGGAAAAATGAAACGGGTTTCTGTTGCAGAATTAACAATTTTCGATCCGCAGAAGAAATATGTGCTGCTTCCTTTTTTCCGTGCAGGCGAACCTTTGGAAAACGGCGCGCCCGTATGGGGGATGACACTCCGCGCTGCGCACAGCATGCGCTTCCGCTGGAACGAAACGAACGGTGTGCGCATAAAAATGCTTTCCGAGATAGCCGGCCGCGGTCAAAAGCATGCGCTTACACCGGTGCAGCTCGAACTGATTCATTCGCACATTGTATACGACGTCTCGTCCTTTTCCGATACGTTCGGTCTGCAGGGCGACGGTATGATTACGCGCCAGGCGGAACTGCTGCCTGTGGTAACAGTTGCCGACTGCATGCCGGTTTTTCTGTACGATCAGACGACAGGGGTATTCGGCGTAGTTCATTCCGGCTGGAAGGGAACGGGCATTATCGGCGAAGCTGTGCGGATGGCGGAGGAGCGTTACGGAGCAGATCCGCGGAATATCTGTATCGCAATCGGGCCGCATATCCGCAGCTGCTGTTATGTCGTGAACAGCGGGCGCGCCGAATATTTCCGCCGGAATTTCTGCGGCGACTGCGTGACGCCGTATGAACCGGAGCGTGACGGCGGCGAAGCTCAAAACTGGAACAGGGACGGGGGAACGCTTTACCGGCTGTCGCTTGAGAAAGCAAACCTTGCGGTGCTGGATAAAGCCGGCATACTCGATGAGAATATTACTGTCGCCGACGACTGCACGAGCTGCTGCGGCATATTCGGTTCTTTCCGCCGGGAAACTTCAGGTGTTCCGGAAGCCGACAAATGGCTCGGATTCACCGTACAGGCCGCATTCTGCGGATACATGCCGTTGTAAATCCGCTGTACCGGCGGATAGTGGCAAAACTAAGGCTAATCTGTTATTATAAAGTACATTTTATCATTTTATAGGACGTTTTTTATCATGAGTGATGTTAAGAATGACTGCCGCATTGTCGTTTGCGCTGCGTTGAATCAGTTTATACAGGAAAAAAATCCCGGCGCCGAAGCCGTTGGTACCGATGCGCTTGTGCTGCAGAATCCGCCTGATCCGTCTCTGGGGGATATCGGAATTCCGATGTTTGTTTACGCAAAGGCCCTGCATATGGCGCCGCCTGCGATCGCGCAGAGCGTCGTAAAGCTTATCGCCGGAAGCGGAACTGTCGGTGGTATCGATGCAGCGTCTCTCGGTCAGTTCATAGCGGCCGGTCCGTATGTGAATCTTAAGCTTAATAAAGCGGGCGCCGGTTACTCAGTTCTCTCGCGCATAGCGGAGCAGGGAGCGGAGTACGGTTCGCTCGACGAGAGCGGGAACAAACCGCTTTCAGGACGCCGGGTTATGCTTGAGTATTCGAGCCCGAACACGAACAAACCGCTTCACCTCGGGCACATGCGTAACGACGCGCTCGGCGAAAGCGTGAGCCGCATTCTCAAAAAGGCCGGAGCGGAAGTCTTTAAGGTTAATATTATTAACAACCGCGGAGTCCATATATGCAAGTCTATGATTGCATACAAAATCTTCCACGAACCGAATGGTGAGACACCCGAAACGCTGCATATGAAAGGCGATCATTTTGTCGGACAGTGCTACGTTGAGTTCGACAAATATGCGAAGGAACATCCTGAAGCCCAGCAGCAGGCGGAGGATATGCTCGTGCAGTGGGAAAAAGGCGATCCCGAAATACGAAAACTCTGGAAACGGATGAACGATTGGACTATCGGAGGCATCAGGGAGACGTACGACCGTACCGGAGTTTCATTTGACAAGCTGTATTACGAAAGCGAAACGTATCTCAAGGGAAAAGAGGAAATTATGAAGGGAGTTGAGAAGGGGATTTTCTTCAAAGCTCCCGACGGTTCGATCCGCGTGGACGTAAGCGAAGTCGTAGGCGGAAAGGACGACCGCGAACACGAGAAAGTTCTGCTCCGCAAGGACGGCACGTCCGTCTACATCACGCAGGATATCGGTACGGCAATCAGCCGCCACAACGACTGGGCATTCAATCAGCTTGTGTACGTTGTCGCAAGCGAGCAGATATACCACTTTAAAGTTCTGTTCTACATATTAAAAAGACTCGGTTTCGAATGGGCGGACAAACTGTACCACCTGAGTTACGGTCTTGTTAATCTGCCGAGCGGCCGTATGAAAAGCCGCGAGGGAACTGTTGTCGACGCGGACGACCTCATCGACCAGCTCCATGCGGACGCGCTTGCGGAAATCAGGGAAAAGGGACGCGAGGCGGAAGTCGGCAATCCCGGCGAAGTTGCGGAAAAAATCGCGCTCGCCGCCCTGCATTATTATCTGCTGCAGATTACGCCGATCAAGGATATGCTTTTCAATCCGAAGGAATCTCTTTCGTTTACAGGCGATACGGGGCCGTACCTGCAGTACATGGGCGCGCGTATCGCATCCATTCTACGCAAAGCAGAGAACGACGGCGTGCAGCCTGACGGAAGCGAATCGTCCGTCGCGCTTCTTTCGAGCGCGGAGGAATGGGATCTCATAAAGAGGCTCGGCGACTTCCCCTCCGTCACGGCGAAAGCTGCGGACGCGCTCGATCCGAGCGTCATGACGGGCTATCTGTACGACGTTTGCAGACTGTTCAGCAGGTTTTATCAGCAGTGTCCTATTCTGGCAGCGGAAAACGCAGGGCTCGTAAAGGCACGCCTTTTCCTTGCGAACTGCACGCTCACCGTTCTCCGGAGCGCCATGGACCTCGTGCTGGTCCCGTACCTCGAGAAGATGTGAGACGAAACGTACGTTTTTCTTGACGGTATTTCTTTGTTATGCAACAATACTGGCATGAAGGCTGAAAGAGTCATATTTGTTTCTCTCATACTGATTATGCTGACCGGCTGCGTGAAAGTGCCGGAAATGACCGAGGAGGAGATTGCCCTGGCGACAGGCAATCTGAATACGGAACTTATTTCAAAGACGCAGTCGAAGCCGTGGAATGGCGTCGGCTATGTTCCCGGAAAAGTAGGCGGAACGTGGTACAGTACTATTTTGAGCGATCCTAAAACGTTTAATCAGTATATTGCTGAGCGCGACGCCGACAGCAACGCGCTTATTTCACAGACCACGGATTATCTTTTTGATTACGACGCGACGCTCAAAGAATGGACGCCGCGCTGCGCGTATTTCAGCATCGAAACCGACGATGTAAAAGGAACGCTTACCGTACACTGTACGCTCCGGGAGAATATGTACTGGACGTACTTCGGTTCGGATAAGAAAATTCCGGTAACGTCGGACGATGTCATATTCTGGTATGATGAAATTGCGGGCGATGAAAAATTTCAGAGTTCGGGATATCCGCAGCAGTTCGTCACGATGAGCGACGGAACGGAAAAACACATCGACGTTGTTAAAATCGACGACAGACGTTTCGACTTCGTGTTTCCCCGCATTGTGGCGGATCCGATGCTTGCGACGAACATGAGTCTGTGTCCTTCGTTTGTTTACCGGACCGCAAAGGAAAAAGGCGGAGTCGAAGGCGTGAAGAATCTGTTCAGTGTCGCTTCCGATCCGAAGACAATCCCGTCGATGGGGCGATGGTACATAACCGAATATACGCCGGCCCAGCGGCTTGTACTTAAGCGCAATCCGCAGTATTGGGATACGGATAAAAACGGCGTGACCGAGCCGTATCCCGAACAGGAAATCATACAGATAGTAGGCGATCAGAACACTGATTATCTGCTTTTCAAGCAGGGAAAGGCGGAAACGTATACGCCGCGCCCGGAGGACGTGAACGACGTCGTTAATAATCAGAGGGACGATTACACCGTATTCAATGCGGAAGGTTCGCTCGCGGCGTCGTTCTGGTCGTTCAATCAGAATCCGAAGAACAGCGGCAAGCCGTATTATGAATGGTTTACGAAAAAAGAATTCCGTCAGGCGATGAGCTGTCTTTTAAACCGCGACAGGATTATCACGCAGACATACCGCGGCCTTGCGGATCCGAAGTATTCATTTTTCCCGGAAGCGAATCCGTATTACAACCCCGACATCACGCTCCCGTACCGGTACGATCCGAAAAAGGCGCTTGCGCTTCTGCGGAAGATCGGAATGAAACGGAACGATGAGGGCGTCATGTGCGCCGCGGACGGTACTCCCGTGGAGTTCGATCTTTCGCTGGCCGCGACGAGCACCGTTGCGAACGATATAGCGCAGATTATCGCCGACGAGTGCGCAAAAATCGGCATTAAGGTAAACGTCCGACAGATTGATTTCCAGAAGCTTATCGAATCGCTCACGTCCTCGTACGACTGGCAGTCTGTCATAATCGGACTGGGCGCGAATCTGTTTCCGTCGCAGGGAAGCAACGTATGGCCTTCGGGCGGCAATCTGCATCTGTGGTATCCGCTGCAGGAAAAACCTGCGACGGAATGGGAGGCCCGCGTGGATTACCTTTACAACGAAGGGTGCTACACGAACGACCACGAAGCCGCCGCCGTGATATGGGATGAGTATCAGAAAATCATTCTCGAACAGTGTCCCGTCATATATCTCGTGCGTGCCCGCAGTTTTTTTGCAATCAGGAACAAATGGGATTTGACGAACGTCTATTACGACAATCTGAACGGCGCAAAAACCGATTATGTATTTCTGAAACAGTAGGCAGGAAGTATGAATAACGGAAACAGTTTCGTATATTGCATAAAATCAGCCGGTCATGTGATTTCATATCCGTGGACGCGGTTTCAGGAGAAGGCTCCGCTCGCTTCGTATATTACGGGCCGCTTCGTTACGATGATTGCGCTGCTTTTTCTTCTGGGCTTCGCCATGTTCGGTCTCATGGCTCTCGCTCCCGGAGACGTCGTCGATCAGATGATGACGCAGCAGATTCTTTCGAGCGCCGACGGAAAGGCTTCAGGTGCGGCAGGTTCGAAGGCCGGGACGACGTTTTCCGCAGACCAGATGGCCGCTATGCGCGCGGAGTACGGGCTCGACAAACCGTTTTACATGCAGTACTTCAAGTGGCTCGACCGCGTCGTTGTGCATCACGATCTCGGGGTTTCGCTCGTCTCCCGTGCTCCCGTCTGGTTTCTTATTAAATCGCGTCTTGTTAATTCCGTCGTACTCAATCTCATTTCGCTCGTGTTCATCACCGCGTTTTCCTTTCTGCTCGGTATTTATTTTTCAAGCAAGGTCGGAACGAACATAGATATTGCCGCGACATTTTTCGCGCTGTTCTTCCATGCGTTTCCAGGAATCCTGCTGCTTATTCTGCTGCAGCTGTTTGCGTCGGTCACGGGCCTGTTCCCGGTGACTGCGTATCCTGACTTTCCGTTTTCGTATGCGCCCGGCAGATTCACGTTCAGCTACGCGTATCACGTGTTCCTGCCGCTGCTCGCGTCGTTCCTCGGCGGCGTGGGCGGCACTATGCGCATGATCCGTGCGACGATGCTCGACCAGATGGGGATGCCGTATATCATGGCGCTCAGGGCGCGCGGTATAAGTGAAAAACGCGTTTATCTGAACCACGCGTTCCGCAATACGCTCAATCCGTACATCACGGGAAGCGCAAACCTTCTCGCGAGCCTGTTTTCCGGGTCGCTCGTTCTGGAAATAATTTTCGCCTATCCGGGAATAGGACGGCTTATGTACGAAGCCGTCCTTCAGGAAGATATAAATCTGGTACTTGCAAACAGCATGTTTATTTCTGCTCTCGTGCTCGTCGGCATGGTCGTTTCGGATATCCTGCTTGCGGTCGTCGATCCGCGCATCAGGTACGGGAAAGTGTGAGGTTCGTATGAAGAAGTTCGGCATGTTCCTGAGAACGCAGCCCGTTGCGTTTACTTCGGTCGTTATTATTCTCGTTTTATATCTCGTGATGATATTCGCGGAATTCATCGCGCCGTATCCTGCGACGATGTCGTTCAGCACCGGCACGTTTCATCCCGGAAACATCCGCGTTACGCCGCAGGGCATCGCCGCGCAGGAATGCCGCGTGCTCAATCCCGTGTCGTGGAAGTACGCGCGGGTAAAAGGCAGCTATCATAAGATAAATTTTTTCGTGCAGGGTTCGGAATACAAACTGCTCGGTATTATTCCGTGCAGCCGTCATCTTTTCGGAACGACGCCCGATCCTGCGACGGGGGAACTGTATCCGGCTTTTCTGCTCGGAGCGGACAATCTCGGACGGGATTTGTTCAGCCGCATCGTGTACGGAAGCCGCATATCGCTCACGATAGGTTTCGTCGCGTCGGCTCTTTCTCTTGTGCTTGCTATTCTTCTCGGCGGTCTCGCCGGATATTACGGAGGCGCCGTCGACTGGACCGTCATGCGTCTGGCTGAATTTTTCATGCTTATTCCGGGATTGTATCTGATTTTGTTCCTGCGTTCGATGCTCAATACGTCGATGGACAGCGGAACCGCATACATGATAATTACGGTGATTCTTTCGCTTGTCGGCTGGCCCGGTTCCGCGCGCACGATACGGGGCATGGTTCACGCGATCAAACGCGAGGATTTCGTTATGAACGCGGGCCTCGAGGGAATCCCGTCGGCGGTTATTATTTTCGTGCATATCATTCCGCAGATAGCGAGTCTGCTCATCGTGAGCATAGCGCTCAGCGTGCCGGGATTCATCATGAGCGAGACGACGCTTTCCTATCTCGGTCTCGGCATAAGCGATCCGGCAGTCAGCTGGGGTTCTCTTATTAACCGCGATATTACGACGCTGTCGAACCTCAGGAATTATCCGTGGCTGCTCACTCCCGTCTGGCTGCTTCTTATTGTGACGCTTGCGTTCAATTTTTTCGGGGACGCGCTGCGCGATTATTTTGATCCGTACCATGCGGTTTTCAACACATGGAAAAAGCCGTTTGCGAAGACGGCCGGCGTTAATAAAAAAGCTCCGGAAAAAAAGGAGGAGGACCGCAGCGATGCGTTTTTATCAGTGGAAAACCTCCGTGTCGTGTTCACGGCTCTCCGCGGTACCGAGCGGATACGTATACACGCGGTGCGCGGAGTTTCGTTTTCGATGGCGAAAGGCGAAGTGCTCGGAATTGTCGGCGAGTCGGGAAGCGGAAAGTCGGTGACGACGACTGCAATTCCGGGACTGCTTCCGCAGAACGCGCAGGTCGACGGCCGTATCCTGTTCGGGGGAACTGATTTGGCGTCTCTCGGACAGAAAGAGCTGCGGCAGTACCGCGGCCGGAAAATCGGACTTATTTTTCAGGAACCGGGGCGGTCGTTCGATCCGCTGCAGAATATCGGGAGCGTGTTTTTTGAGACGTTCCGCGTGAGCGAACCCGGCATGACAAAGGAAGAGGCATACGCCGGCGCCGAAAAACTTCTCGCCGAAGTCGGACTTCCCGATCCGCGCGGCCGTCTTGAAAGCTATCCGCATCAGTTCTCCGGCGGTCAGCTGCAGCGCATCGGAATAGCGCTCGCGCTTGCACGGGGATGCGAACTGCTCATCGCGGACGAACCGACGACGGCGCTCGACGTAACGATTCAGGCGCAGATTGTGTCTCTGCTGCTGCGGCTGCAGAAAGAACGGCGGCTGTCGGTCATCTTCATCAGCCACAATATAGATCTTGTGGCTCAGGTTTCCGACCGCATGATTGTCATGTACGGCGGTATGGTGATGGAGGAGGGATCGGCGGAGGAAATCATACATGATGCGCGTCATCCGTATACGCGCGCGCTTCTTGCCGCGTCGCCTCAATTCGGTTCGCACTATACGCAGGAGCGCATGAAATCGATTCCGGGAAAAGTCGCCGATCCCGCTCATCCCGAACCGGGATGTCCGTTTGCGCCGCGGTGTCAGTTCACGGAAGATGTTTGCAGAACGCCCGGCGTGGTTTGTCCGGTCGTGAAGAAAAGCAGGGGTGTGCAATGAGCGACGGAATTATTAAAACACAGCATTTATACAAGACGTTTAATCTCGAAGCGGGATTTTTCGCAAAGCACGACAAAACTGTCTATGCGGTAAACGACGTTTCATTTACGATAGAGCGGGGAAAGACGTACGGACTCGTCGGCGAGTCGGGATGTGGAAAAACGACGACCGCGCGTCTGCTCGTCGAGATGTACAAACCGACGTCGGGAAAAGTTTTGTACACGCCGCCCGACGAAGCCGTTCAGGATATCGGGCAGTATTCCCGCCGTGAAATGCGTTCGTACCGGGAGCGCGTGAAATATATTTTTCAGGATCCTGCCCGTTCGCTCAATCCGCGCATGAATGTTTATGACGTGATTACGGCGGGGCTCCGATATTCGTCCATGTGGCGGGGGAAAGCCGCCGCGAAGGAGCTTGCTGCCGGAATGATGTCCGAGGTCGGTCTGACAGAAGCTGATTTGTACCGCCGTCCTTCGGAATTTTCCGGCGGTCAGCGGCAGCGAATATCGATCGCGCGCGGATTAATAATGGAACCCGAGATGATGATATGCGACGAAGTCGTTTCCGCGCTCGACGTTTCGATTCAGGGTCAGATAATCAACCTGCTCGACGAGCTCCGCGAAAAGCGCGGACTCAGTTTCCTTTTCATAACGCACGACCTGAAAATCGCGTGCTATTTCTGCGATACGATCGGCGTTATGTACCGCGGTATTCTCGTCGAGGAGGCACCCGCCGGGGATTTGTACAAGACGGCGCTGCATCCGTACACGAAGCTGCTGTTCGACGGAGCAGCGGGAAAAGCGGCGGCGTCGAACGCGGAAGTGAAAACGACGCTTTCAATCGAGAAAGGCTGTCCGTTTGCGTACCGCTGTCCGTACGCATGGGAAAAATGCCGGTCGGAGATGCCCGAATTTACATTGTCGGGCGACGGCCACAAAGTCCGCTGCTGGTCGGTGTTGTGATATACGACCGTACTTTGTTGGACTTTTCTCTGTTTTAGTGTTACTATTTATAGTATGAATAACGAAGCAGACACAAAAAAGACTGAAAAAAACGGTGCGTCGGAAGAGATGCTCAATGAAAGCTTTGCGGAGATTTGCCGCCTGCTTTCGGGCGTTGATGACGAACAGTTTATCTATGACTTTTTCGTGTGTCTTTTTACGCCTGCGGAACGACGGGATTTTGCGAACCGCTGGCTGCTTGTGAAGGAAATAGATAAGGGAACGACGCAGCGCGAAATTGCGCGGAAATTCGGCATGTCGCTCTGCAAAATTACGAGGGGCTCCCGCGAGCTGAACAAAAAGGACAGCGCGTTCCGCAAAATGCTTGAACGGCTGTCCTCGTAGAATTATTTCGTTTCGGCTTTTTTAGGCAGAAGCACTGCCGCCGCATCGTTCCGTTTCCAGCGGAGCGCAGTCATGTACGGCGTCTCACCCGAGATGTTCCTGACGTTCACATCGAGACCGTAAGACAGCAGTTTTTGAATAGTTTCGGGCGTCGACATGCGCGCCGCGTAATGAAGGATTGTGTTGCCCTGTATGTCTGATTTCGTTCCCGCGTATTTTACAATATACGCCAGAATGCGGTCGTTGTTCCTGTCGAGCGCGATTGTCGCGGCGTTTCGTCCTTTCTTGTCGATCGCGGAGAACGGATTTGCGCCGTTCTGCAGCAGAATAAGCGCATAATTTTCATAATTGTTCTCGACAGCATAGCTGAGCGGCGTACATCCGTCGGCGTTCCGCGTGTCTGTCGGGTATCCGAGCGCGACAAGCATTGACAGAATTTTTTCCGGACCCTTCGACTGCACGATGACGTGTACCGGTGTGTTGCCGTCGCTGTCGGTAATCGTCACATCCTTTCCGAGCACTGTCGTAATAATCTGTTCGCTCTGATTGAGCGAAAGCGAGAACGGCGTATTGCCGTTTTTGTCGCGCGAAAGCGGATTGCCGCCCGCGTTGCGGATTATGGCGATGACGCGCGTGTTGCCCGTAAGAGCCGCTTCATGATACGCGTTGCGCCCGTTTATTTCCTGTATCTGCGGATTTGCCCTGTTGTCGAGGAGCATCGTAATAACGTCGGTGTTCTGCCCGCGGACAGCATCCATAAGAATCGTACGGCCCGTGCTGTCGCTCGTGTTTGTATCCGCCCCTGCGTCTATGAGCAGTTTCGCCATGGGGAGTTTGCCCGCGAGAACTGCTTCCGCCAGTGCTGATTTTCCCGATATGTTCTGCGCGTTTACGTCTATGCCCAGACGGATAAGTTCACGTGCCGAATTGTCCGCATCCCAGCGGACAGCGACGTGAAGCGGCGTGCTGCCGAGGTGGTCGCGGTCGGAAACGGAGCTTCCGCCTTTTACCATCGTGTCTATGAGTCCGGAATCGTTTGTCTTTACTGCGTTGAAAACTGGTGTCTCGCCGTTTGCGTTGCGTGCGGACGGATTCGCACCTTTTTCAAGCAGCGACGTGACGGCATCCTTGAGTTCCCATTCAGCGGCGTAATGGAGCGCGGTGTTGCCGCTGCCGTCCGTCGCCGTGATAGTCTGCGATGTGATGAGCCAGTCCTGAACGCTGCCTCCCGATTTAAGCGCGAGGTGAAGCGGCGAATAGTTTTTGTTGTTTGTCGAGAAGATGTCGGCTTTTTTCGCAAGCAGCAGTTCACCGAGTTTCTGCCTGTTTTTGAGGACCGCGAGGTAAAGAGCGGAGTCGCCGTCGCTGTTGCGCGCGTTCACGTTGTCCATGAGACTGAGGATGTACTGGATCTTTTCGAGCGACGCGTCCGCCATAATCGCGACGTGGAGCGGCGTGTTTCCCGCGGAATCGTGAGACATCACGTTCGACTTATTGACAATCATTTCGAGCATCGATTCGTCGTCTTTGAGCGCGAGAGAAAGCGGAGTCGTGCCGTTCTTGTCCTCTGAGTTGATGTCGGCGCCGTGCTCTGCATAGAACTTTACGTGAGCCGCATTCCGCTGCTGCATCGCAATGGCAAGAGGTGTGACTCCGTCCTTGTTGCGCGCGTTTACGTCCGCGCCCGCCGACACGAGCATCCCGAGAATGTCGTCCGGCAGATTCGTCATCGTCGCGGAATGCAGGACGGTATCGCCGTACGTGTCCTTGCGCGTCACGTCCGCATGGTACGAGATAAGCAGACTGTACATGTCTTTGCGCGCTGCTTCCGGCATAATCAGCATGATCGGCGTTTTACCGAGATTGTCCTCCGCGTTTACGTCTGCGCCCGAATCGAGCAGCATTTTTGCGATGTCTGCATGACCGTAGCGTACGGCTTCGTGGAGCGGCGTGGCGCCTGCAATATCCTGCACGTGGGTAGTTGCGTTGTTTTCAAGCAGGTATTTCGCGATGCCGCTGTGTCCCTGACTCGCCGCAATATGAAGCGGCGTCTGCCCGTCGTCGAAACGGTAATCGAGGTTTCTGTTTGCAACGGCATCCTGAAAATACGAAAATGCGGAATCGACGTGTTCGGCGCCTCCCATAATGAGATCCGCCGCAATTTCAACCGACGTCTCGTCGGCCGTATCTTCGAATGCAGCGTCAAGCGGCGTTTTTCCCGCGTTGTCGACCACGGAAAGCGGCAGCTGTTTTTTGATGCAGTATTTTACCGCCTGTTCGTTCTTTGTCTTTACAAAATAGTGAACTATCGATTCCCCGTCGGTGTCGCGGATTTCTCCGCTCTTTGTCGTGATGAAAATGTCGTAGTACGACGGATCCTTCTGGAGACCCGAATCAAGGGCCGTCGTACCGTTCCCGTCCCTCGCGAAAAGATCGCCGCCTACGGCTGCAAGAACTTTTGCCGCGTCGAAGCTGTCGTGTTTTATTGCAACATGAAGGGCCGTATCGCTGTCGTAATTCTTCAAATCAGTGTCGGCGCCCTTTATGATGAGGAACGTGACAAGGTCAGCGTCGTTTATCTGTGCGGCTGCGTGAAGCGCCGTGTTTCCGTGTTTGTCGACAGCGTTGATGTCGTACTTCGTCTGAAAACGGTTTTTTGCTTCATCCTGTTTTCCGCTGAGTATAAGTTCGACGACGGACGATTCTTTCTGAGGCGTCGTCCTGCATCCGAAACTGAGTGTGCAGAGTACGATTGCTGCGAATGCAGGTATTTTGTTTTTTATCATTTCGTTTTCCCCTGATAGTTCTCTGTTCTGAATATCGGGAAAAAGTCGGCTCGGATTAACTAAAAAAGAAAATCTCCGCTCATTTTGAACAGTCCGCGCACACGCCCCACAGGTTTGTCTGCATTTTCGTCATCGAGAATCCTTCGGGAAGCAGTTCGCTGCATTTTATCATATATGAAGAAAGGTTGTTATCATCAAAAATATCAAAAACACGCCCGCATTTTTCACATTTAAAATGAAGATGGGGAGTCGTATCCGCATCATAGCGGAGCTTGTCGTCTTCTATTTTTATCGTCTGTACAAGTTTTTTCTCTTCGAAAAGTTTGAGCGTATTGTATATAGTCGTTTTTGAAAGGGTAGGATAATCCGGGGATAGAGCCGAGTAAACGGTTTCGACAGTCGGGTGTACGGGATGCTCGCAGAGATATGCATATACTGCAACACGCTGTACGGAAGGGCGGATTCCAACCGCATCAAGTCTTGTATGATAATTATCTGCCATAATAAATCCCTTTTGGTACTTATACTGTACTATACATTTTTCTCTAAGAAAAAGATAGTACACTGTGTCCGCGGGTGTGACGGCGCGGACACGGTGCGTAATTGTTATTTGAAGTAGCGGGCGAGGAGTCCTTTGAATCCGCGTCCGTGGCGTGCTTCATCCTTTGCCATCTCATGAACGCTGTCATGGATTGCATCATAGCCTAGTTCCTTGGCGCGTTTTGCGAGCTTGCTCTTGCCGTCGCATGCACCGGACTCCGCCATTACGCGCATTTCGAGGTTTTTCTTCGTTGAGTTTGTAAGAACTTCGCCGAGCATTTCTGCAAAGCGGGAAGCGTGATCCGCCTCTTCGTAAGCGTAACGTTTGTAAGCTTCTGCTATTTCAGGATATCCTTCACGGTCGGCCTGGCGGGACATCGCAATATACATTCCGACTTCCGAACATTCTCCCATGAAGTTGTCTTTGAGCCCCTGGACGACTTCCGCGTCAAGTCCGTGAGCAATACCGACGACATGCTCCGTCACGAAATTCGTGTCGCTTTCCTTTACTTCTTCGAATTTGTCTGAAGAAGCATGGCACTGCGGGCATTCCTCCGGCGGATTGTCTCCTGTAAACACATAACCACAAACTTTACATCTCCACTGTTTCATACGTGTACCTCTTTTAGTAACAGTATAGTAATATCCGCTAAGCGGAATAATTAATATAAATATGTATTAATTACAAATATGAATGTATACCAGATTATCGTTTCTGTCAATGATTTTTTTGTTTTTTCTATTCAAAAAATGATTGTGATGATATAATGGCAAAAATATACGAAAATGCTGTTTAAAATCAGGCTATGTATATTTTTCCGTGCAGTTTCTTTATTTACATTACAGGAGTTTTCATGGAACCTTCATCCAGGATATGGGGACCTCACGACAGGCCGCCGCTCGCGCAGTGGATTCCGCTCAGTTTCCAGCATGTGTTTGCTATGTTCGGTGCAACGATTCTTGTACCGCTTCTTACCGGTCTGAGTCCCTCTACCGCATTGTTCTCGGCCGGAAGCGGCACGCTGATTTATATCCTTATTACGGGAGCAAAAGTCCCTGCATTTCTCGGCTCGTCTTTCGCGTTTATTCCGGCCCTTATCGGGATAGGACAGCAGTACGGCGTCGCGTATGCGATGGGCGGCGCAGTCTGTTCCGGTTTGTTCTACTGCCTGGTCGCATTCATCATCAAAATGTGCGGAAAAGACTGGATCGATAAAGCGCTTCCGCCTGTCGTCATCGGTTCCGTCATCGTCGTCATCGGCATGAATCTTGCACCTACAGCCATAAAAGAAGCTATGTATATCGGTTCCACCGGCGCTCCGCAGGATTATTCCATCGTGTACCTGAGCATTGCGGCCGTAACGCTCGGCATTGCCATCGTTGCGACGATTTTCCTCAAGGGATTTTTCAACACGATTTCCATTCTTATCGGTCTCGTCGGCGGATATCTGTTTGCCCTTATCATGGGATTTTTCTTCCCCGCGTATCAAATCATCAATTTCGACATTGTGAAAGAGGCGAAGTGGTTCGGCCTTCCGTTCCTTCATGTTGACGCATCCGGCCGCTATTTCTGGCTCGCGCCGAAATTCAATCTGGTGGCGGCTCTCACGTTCATCATCGTTTCGCTTGCGACAATCTGCGAGCACCTCGGCGATACGCTTACGACGTCGCGCGTCGTCGGTCAGGACTTCCTCAAGGATCCCGGACTTCACCGCACGCTTACCGGTGACGGCCTTGCAACCGCATGGGCCGCAATCTGGGGAGGCCCTCCGAACACGACATACGGTGAGAACATCGGCGTTATGGCGATTACGAAAGTGTACAGCGTCTGGGTTATCGGCGGTGCGGCCGTAATCGCCGTGCTGCTGTCGTTCTGCCAGAAAGTTGGTGCGTTTATTCAGACTATTCCCGGCCCGGTGCTGGGCGGTATTTCAATGCTTCTGTACGGACTTATCGCGTCGAGCGGTCTCCGTACGCTCGTTGAGGAAGGCGTCGATTACCAGGATAAGCGGAATCTTACGATTTCATCAGTCATCATGGTCATAGGAATAGGCGGCGGCATTCTTCAGTTCTCGATAGGAAAAGAGTTCTCCTTCAGTCTCGGGGGCGTAGCGCTTGCAACAATAGTCGGAATTTTTCTGAATCTGATTATTCCGAAATCAGTGGACAAAAAATAATATGAAAATCGCAATTATCGGTTACGGCAAAATGGGACACATGATAAAATCCGCTGCTGAAAAACTCGGCCACGAAGTCGCAGTGACTGCGGACGTCTCGTCTCCCGACGCCGACGTAAAAATCGCTCCGGGAGACGGAGAAGCCGTCGCACGCGCCGTGAAGTCCTCCGGGGCGGAAGGCGTCATCGAATTCAGTCATCCGTCGGCCGTTATGGGAAACATCATGGCGCTGCTGCCGCTCGGCCTGCCGCTTGTCGTCGGTACGACGGGCTGGAGCGACAGGGAAAAGGAAGTCGCCGATTTTGCCGCGTCGTGCGGCGGAACTGTCATGCATTCGTCGAATTTTTCAATCGGCGTTAATATGTTCTATAAAATAGTGGAAGAAGCGGTGAAACTCATGGAGCCGTACAGCGAATACGATACTGCGGTGTGGGAAATGCATCACAATCAGAAGGCCGACAGCCCGTCGGGAACGGCGCTTGAAATTGCGCGCCGCATTATGGCCTGCAATCCGGCGAAGACGGAAATGGTGACCGACGCGTTCCATGAAAAGCCGATGCCGAATCAGCTGCATGTTTCAAGCACGCGGTGCGGCTCTGTTCCCGGTACGCATACTGTCTTTTTCGACAGCCCTGCCGACACTATCGAGATTACGCACCGTGCGCGGAGCAGGGAAGGATTCGCTTTCGGAGCAGTCCGCGCGCTTGACCGCCTTTCGGCGGCGCTTAAAACGGGCAGGCTGCAGAAAGGCAGTCTGTACGGAATGGACGATTTGTTTTAAAATTTACTGCTGACGCTGCGGAAGTACGACGGCAGCGGTAAGCAGCGTCTGGGCCGCGATATAGGTCGCCATGATGAGAAAATGCGACAGCGGGAACTTCTTTTTCATGACCGAATATCCGATCATGCTGTCCGAGGCGAGGAAGAGCAGCGCCCCCGCAAGATACAGTGCTGCAGCAGGCTTTTGTGCGTGTACCGCTGCAATTCCCGTAAAAACGAGCGCGCTGAGAACTGCGCCGTATATTACGGTTCCCGCGCCCATCGCACCCCGCGGCTTCCCCAGTATGAAGTATGCCGCCGCGGGAAGAACGGCGATGCAGACCGTACCGGCGGCCGTTTCGAAGAGCGGGACCGAACCGAATGCGCTGCCGTACTGCGCAATCCAGAACAGATGGCCCGCAAGGAAGCAGAGCAGACCTGCGATAAAATGCTTTTCACCGGGGGAAAGCAGAAAAATATCGCCTGCGGTACCGAATGCAAGAGCCACGACCGTGAGAGCGAGCGTATACTGTGCGCCCGGAAGATGCGGGATGAGGGCCGCTGATGCTGCCAGCGCAAGCAGCGGCATCAGCAGCGGCTTTGTGACGGCACAGAGGATCCTGTTTTCCGCGATGCATCCGGCAAGATGAATAATACTTACAACAATAAAAATACAGGCAGAGACGTAAACCATATATCCTCCGTGGGTAAATCTGCTGTCTGATATTTTAGCATATTTTTCAGGATTTTAAATACATGCTATAAAGTATAAAAATAGTTACTTTTCCGTGTTTCATTATATTGAATAAAAACGTATATTATTCTAAAATAGGAGTAATCGGCATTTTTTAAATCAGTAGTCCGGACGGGCTTCCATCAAAGCTCCCCGCGGACACAACGGACATTCCCATGGAGGAAATATGACAATATCTGAGATGCTTCAGCAGAGTGGTATTCTTACTCTGCTCGGTATGGGTGTTGTGTTCTCTTTCCTGGTCATTATGATTGCGTGCATGCATCTGCTTCACACAGCTGTTCACGCATTCAAACTTGATACAGATTCAAAGAAAGAAGCAACAGTTAAATCTGCTCCTGCTGCTGCAGTTTTCGCTGCTCCGTCGCAGGATGATGCAGCGGTCGCTGCTATCGCTGCTGCTGTTCACGAAAAACGATAATCAGGAGAAAATACTATGTCTAAGAAAGTCCAACTTACAGAACTTGTTCTGCGCGATGCGCATCAGTCGCTTCACGCAACCCGCATGACGACGGCGGATATGCTTCCTGCCTGCCCGATGCTTGATAAAATCGGTTATTATGCTGTTGAAGGATGGGGCGGTGCCACATACGATTCATGCATCCGCTTCCTCAATGAAGATCCGTGGGACAGGCTCCGCAAGCTTCACGCCGCAATGCCCAATACAAAAATCATGATGCTTCTCCGCGGACAGAACCTGCTCGGCTACCGTCACTATGCCGACGACGTCGTCGACAAGTTCGTAGAGACCGCCGGAAAGAACGGCATCGGCATTTTCCGCATTTTCGATGCCTGCAACGATCCGCGCAACCTTGAGCGCGCGACGAAAGCCGCAAAGAAAACAGGCAAAGAAGTTCAGATGGCTATTTCCTACGCCACGACGCCGTACCACACAAAGGAAGTGTACGCCGACCTTGCAAAAACTTACGCGGAATTCGGCGCAGATTCAATCTGCATCAAGGATATGTCCGGCCTTCTTAAACCGTTTGAAGCGTATGACCTCATAAAGGCGATAAAAGCGAAAGTAGACATTCCCGTCGAAGTTCACTCGCATGCAACGACAGGTTTAAGCGTTGCCACGCTGCTCAAGGCTGCCGAAGCCGGAGCCGACGTTCTCGATACGGCGATTTCATCAATGTCCATGGGTACGTCCCACAGCCCGACGGAAACAGTCGTCGAGATGCTCAAAGGCACCGAATATGACACGGGTCTCGACACGAAAGCCCTGCTCGAGATAGCAGCATACTTCCGCGAAGTCCGTACGCACTATGCTTCCCTTGAATCGAAGTTCCTCGGTGCGGATACCCGTATTCTCGTTTCCCAGGTTCCGGGCGGAATGCTTTCGAATCTTGAGTCTCAGCTCAAAGAGCAGGGCGCGTCGAATAAGATGGACGAAGTCCTTAAGGAAATCCCGATTGTCCAGAAGGATGTCGGATATGTTCCGCTCGTCACACCGACAAGCCAGATAGTCGGCACTCAGGCTGTGTTCAACGTCCTGTTCGGACGCTATGCGCGTCTTACACAGGAATTCCGCGATCTTCTCGTCGGAAAATACGGCGCCACACCTGCACCCTGCAACCCCGAGGTTCAGAAAGAAGCGCTTAAACAGAACAACATGGACGCAGTCGTCACATGCCGTCCGGCTGACCTGATTGCCAACGAATGGGACAAATGCGTCGAGGATGCGAAGAAGGCCGGCGGAAACGGCAGCGACGAGGATGTCCTTACGTATGCTATGTTCCCGAAAGTCGCGGAGAAATTCTTTAAGGAACGCGCAAAAGGACCGATCGATGCAAAGACTGCATTCGGTGCAAAACCGGAAGCAGCGCCGAGCGCTCCGAAAGCCGGTTCATATACTGTTACAGTCAACGGCACGCCGTACGCCGTCACAACGACGGCTGGCAGCGACAATATCGTCGTCAACGGCACGTCATACGATGTTGCATTCGGTGAAGCTTCCGCAGCGTCCGCCGGTGCTGCTCCTGTCGTTACAGGCGGCACCGAAATCAAGGCACCCGTAGCAGGTACGCTTCTCCGTCTTGTTGCCCAGAACGGTGCACAGGTAAAGAAAGGCGACACTGTCATCATGATTGAGTCCATGAAAATGGAACTTGAGATTAAGGCTCCTGCGGACGGAAAAATTACGTTCGTCGCACAGCCCGGCAGTCAGATTACCGCAGGTCAGGTCCTTGCAAGCCTCGGAGGCACGGTCGTCATGCCGGCTGCTCCGAAACCCGCTGCTGCGCCGAAAGCCGCTCCCGCAGCAGCTTCGGCTCCGACCGGCGGAAAGCCTGTCAACGCGCCTGTTGCGGGCACACTGCTCCGCTATGCTGCAAACGAAGGCGACACAGTTAAAGCCGATACGACAATCATCATGATTGAATCCATGAAGATGGAACTTGAAATCAAAGCCGGCACGGCGGGAAAAGTGCATTTCCTTGCACAGCCCGGCACGCAGATTACATCAGGTCAGCCGCTTGCTGAGATTAAATAAGGTAAGGTCTATGAACACAACGAAAACGAACGTAAAGAACATATTCATCACGCTGTTTGTCCTTCTCGGCATTGCAATGGTGTTCTCAGTCGGAAAAAGCACGATTTTTGCTCAGAGCGAATATGAGGAGCAGGCGTCGTTCCGTACAATCAGTACTGCCAAAATCAAGGGATCTGAAGGAATCAAGAATATCGATGTTCCGACATTTCTTACGAACATGTGGCAGAATACCGGCATTTACAAGATGATTCACACGGAGACTGCGGAAGAAAAGGCCGCAGCTCAGGCGGAAGCGGCTCAGGAAGCTGCGAAAGCCTCAAACGATCCGTTTGCAGGCGTATCATCGCCCGCATGGTACAGTCTCATAATGATCGCCGTAGGTTTCCTTATCGTGTATCTGGGGGCAGCGAAGGATTTTGAACCGCTCCTGCTTATCCCTATAGGATTCGGCACGATATTCGTGAACATTCTCGGAGCAGGCATGGGCGACGCGCCGAACGGCATGCTCCACATTATTTACAAAGCCGGCGTCGGAAACGAATTCTTCCCGATGCTGATTTTCATGGGAATAGGCGCCATGACTGATTTCGGTCCGCTCATTGCAAATCCGAAAACGGCTCTGCTCGGCGGCGCGGCCCAGCTCGGCGTCTTCGCGACAATGTTCGGAGTTGCCCTGTTCAACCTTATTCCGGGCATCGACTATAATATGAAGCAGGCCTGCGCCATCGCCATCATCGGCGGTGCGGACGGCCCGACGACAATCTACGTTGCGGGAAAACTTGCACCTGAGATGCTGGCCGTCGTCGCCGTTGCGGCATATTCGTATATGGCTCTCGTTCCGCTCATTCAGCCGCCGATTATGAAGGCGCTTACAACGAAGAAAGAGCGCCTTATCACCATGCCTCAGGTACGCCCCGTTTCAAAGACGGAAAAAATACTGTTCCCGATTATGCTTCTCATCCTTACGATTCTGCTTCTTCCGCCGGCAGCTCCGCTTATCGGCATGCTCGCGTTCGGCAACTTTATTCAGGAAGTCGGCTGCGTGGACCGTCTGTCGAAGACGCTGCAGAACGAGATGATGAACATCGTTTCGATTCTGCTTTCTCTCGGAGTCGGCTCTCAGATGACGCCTGAGAAAATCATCAACCCGAACTCTCTCGGAATTATCGCGCTCGGTCTTCTGGCGTTCATCATCGCGACGGCCGGCGGTGTCCTCATGGCGAAACTCATGAATATCTTCCTGCCGAAGAACCAGAAAATCAACCCGCTTATCGGTTCCGCCGGTGTTTCCGCCGTTCCGATGGCGGCGCGTGTTTCGAACAAGGTCGGTATGGAATACGACCCGTCCAACTTCCTGCTTATGAACGCGATGGGCCCGAACGTGGCCGGCGTCATCGGTACGGCAATCGCAGCCGGTGTCTTTATTGCAACGTATGCTTAAACTGAAGTGACGGAGGCTGTCCGAAAGCAATGAATCGGACGGCGTCCTGCCGTCAAAGAAGTCAGGCAGATAAAAATTAACAAAAAAGAGCTGTTCCGCAGGGTAACTTTCGGGGCGGCTCTTTTTTCGTTTTCCGCTCAGTGCAGTTTGATATGAGAACCTTCCGCCGTTTTTACGATTTCAACCTGAGACGGAACGGCCGTCTTCATGCTTTCAACGTGCGAAATTATTCCCACCATTTTTGTTTCCTGCAGATTATTAAGAACGGTGATCGCGCAGTCGAGCGTTTCTTCGTCGAGCGTTCCGAATCCTTCGTCTATGAAAAGCGAATCGAGACGTACACCGCCGTTTCTGTTCTGTACAATATCGGTAAGCGCGAGCGCCAGGCTAATCGACGCCATGAACGTTTCACCGCCGGAAAGAGTCGACGTGTCGCGGTCGGACCCCGTAAAAGTGTCAGTTACGAACAGGTCAAGTCCCTTGTAACCGCCGCCCTGATTTTTGTCGGACGATACTTTGAACGTGAATCGTCCGTTTGAAATCCTGTTGAAACGGGTGTTTGCATACTGCACAACCTGCTCGAAATACATGCCGAGCGCCCACGAGTTGAACGGAATGTTTTTCGGATTTTTACCGGACAGATCGTTGTAAAGCATTTTGTACGGCGCCGCTTTTTTTTCGAGCTCCGTCCGCTTTTTTTCGAGCTCCGCTTTTTCGTCGATATACGACTGAAGCGTTTTATATCTGCCGCCGACATCCTGAATTGCTTTGCCGGCCTGTTCCAGTTCATCCTGCGTTTTCCGAATTTCGTTTTCCGCCTGCCGGATTTGCGCTTTTAATTCCGTACAGAAGTCGGTCTGCTCCGCGTTTTCGAGCAGCGCTGTATATTTCTTGACCTCATCCTCATACGAATCGACCGACTGCTTGATCATTTTCTGTTCTTCGTCGGGAATCAGCGCTGATTCTGCCTCCGCGGATGTTTTGAACGAAGTCTGTGAAAGGTGAGAGGAAAGTATATCAGCCGATTCGTCTGCGCTTTTTACAGCCGCGGCAAGCTGTCTTGAAAGCTCTTCAAGGCGGGCCTGCGCCGAAGAACTTTGTTTTCCGGCTTCTGTGAACGAATTGTTCCATTTCGTATATGCACTGCTGCCGTCCGCTGATATTTTTTCAAGCCTTGCTATCTCTGCAGAAAGCGTCCGTTCGTCGGGAAGTTCCTGCTTCGGTTCGCCGCGGATTGTATCCGCAAGCTGCAGAAACGCAGCATTCGAGGAAGCTGCTTCCGACGTTATTGCCGAGAACTGCTGCGTAAGCGACTGTATCCGCTGCTGCAGCGACTGATATTCATCCGCAAGCCGCGCTGCTTCCGCAGATGCTTCGGATACTGCTTTGTATGTTTTTGCCGCATCGTCGAGATTTTTCTGCGTTTCGGCAACTGAAGGCGCTTCTTCCGCTTCGTCCAGCTGTTTCTGTTTTTCTTCAAGGTGCTTCTGAGCGCGCGCTTTCTGCTGAAGTTTTTCGTCTGCGTCGTGCTGCGCGAGTTCGAAATTGTGCCGCGTCGTGTCGAGTTTTGTCTGCAGGTCGAGCGATTCCGGCAGCGGGAGAGCAGGAGACGGATGCGACAGCGAACCGCAGACGGGACACGGTTTTCCGTCCGCAAGTGAGGCGACTAAATAACATGCAGCGTTGTTCCGTTTCTGAAGTTCAAGGCGGTTCTCAAGGTCCTCAATGCATTTTTTAGTGTTTGCAGCGTATTGCCGAGCCTGTCCGTACGCACTCTCTGATTGTTCCGCCGCTTTTTCGGCATCCCGGAGCTCCGCGGAAAGTGCTTCCCGGATCTGCGCGTTTTTTAGCAAAAGCTGCGCGCCGTTCAATGAGCTGCGCGCCGTCTGCTCTGCGGACGACAGCAGGGAGAGAATCTGCGCTGTCGTCATGTCTTCCCGTACGCCCGCAGATGCGCGGTTCGCCGCAGCAAGAAACGCGGTAAAAGCCGTTTTCGCCGAAGCAGTCGCCGCCCGCCGTTCTTCTTCCGCATGATTTTCCGCGGACTTCGCCCGCTCCGCTTTTGTACGCAGTTCCGCCAGATGTTTTATCTGCAACAGACGGTTCCTCTGCTGGGGGAGGGCCGCGCCGGCTTCTTCAGCAGCCTTTTTTTTCGCCTCGCATGTATCCTTTTGCGCTGCAAGAAGCGAAAGTTCCTGCTGCGCCCCCGCCGCATATTGTTCGGCCGTTTTTACCGCCGCCCCACAGAGTATTTTGTTTTTTTCATTCTGAGCGGCAACGTGTATATATTCCGAGAGTTTCGCGGCCCCGGCGGCGAGGGAGAGCCTTTCTTTCGCGTCGACGATTTCACGGGATCTGCTCTTTAATTCTTCCAGATGTTTCCGGTTATTTTCATTCTGCTGTGCCGCGGCGAGCTTTGCGGCAAGTTTTTCCTTTTCAGCCGAAAGCTCCGGAAGTTTTTTCATGAGCCCTTTCTGCGACTTCTCCAGTTCCTTCTGCTGCTTGAGCAGCGCTTTCAGTTCACCGGACGCCGTCTCCTGATTGTATTTTTCAACGCAGGCCGTTATCTGCGCCGCTATCGTATCGAGCTGCCGTATGTTTTCTTCGGCAAGCGTTTTTACTTCGCCGATGACTGCGGTGTAAGAATCGACGGGAAATAATTTTTCGAGCGTATCCCGTCTGTCTTTCGAACTTTCGTGCAGAAAATCGGCGAACGCTCCCTGCGGAAGAAGAACGATCCGCGAGAATTCCGCCGCATTCAATCCGATTATTTCTTCAATCCGTCCGTTCGTTTCCGCAATATTTCCGTTGAACGGCGCAAAAGCGCTGCCGTCCGCGCCCGATTCGAGGCTTACCGTTGCGGCTTTTTCGGAGACCGTTCCGTTTCTCGTCGTGTACGACTGCGGAAGCGTGCGGTAGACGCGGTATTTTGTATATGCGAGTTCAAACGTGAATTCCACGAATGAAAGTTCCTCCGCGGAAACAAAATCCGAACGGAACGCGCGGACGTTCCCTTTACGCGAGCCGTTGAGAACTCCGTAGAGCGCGTATGTCATGGCGTCGAAAACGGAAGTCTTTCCCGCACCGGTATTTCCGTATATGAGGAACATGTTGTCGAGCTGCGTAAAGTCGAGAGTTTCGTCTCTGAACGGTCCGACATTGTGCATTTTCAGAAGAACCGGTTTCATGCCTGATCCTCCGACCACGAGTAGTTTTCTGCAAGCTTGAGGAACAGCTTCCGTTCGTCCGCAAAATCGTCGTCCGAAGGAACGGCGCCGTCGTATACATCGTGTATGAACATGTCGAAAAGTTTTTCCGGCTTGTCGGTACTGTCCGATTCCATCACTCTGCGCCTGTCTTCCGTTGCGGCACCCGATCCGCCCGCCTCCTGATCCTGTTTCCTGAAAGAAAGAACTGCATGAAAATTCTGCCGGAGAAGCGCCATCGGATTTTCGGGAACGGAACTGTCGGTGCAGACTATCTCCACGTAGTTTTCGGCGTGCTGCGAAATCAGCTGTTCGTCGGCGCCGTTCCCGTAGAACTTTTCGAACGGCCCTGTAAGGCGGACGACCGCACGAATCGGAACGAACGGAATTTTATTAACTTCGACGGCATCCTTTTTGATACGTACCGACAGCATGAACGTTTCAGGAGAATCGTCGAACGAGTAGGCGAGCGGCGCCCCGCTGTACCATATGTTCGATTTTTTCCCCGCCCGCTGCATCCCGTGAAGATGTCCGAGCGCCGTGTAGGTGAACTGCGAAAATATGTCCGCGTCCACCTGTTCCGCCGTGCCGACGCTGCCGCGTTCCGAATCGGATACGTGCCCCCCGTTTGTAAAAAGATGCGCGCAGACGACTGACGGCAGTCCTTCATACGCGCTGCGGTGGTATTCCAGAATCCGTGCTGCGGCTTCTGAAACGAGTTCCTGCTGCGTGCGCAGTATGTGTTCGCCCTGAGACTGCGCCTGTCCGGCGAATAAATCCTGCTGTCCGTCCGTGCCGGCGGATGAATCCGCTTCAGCCGGTTCTGTTTCTTTCGTGCGGATTTCGCCGGGGTGGAGAAACGGTATCTGATAAACGGCAGCCGCTCCGTCCCCATTTCCGACGACAACAGCTTCGGTAAGATGCGCGGCGTCGGTGCATATGTGAATATTGTCGCCGGCAAGAATCTGCGAGGCGAACGAAAGCCTGTCCGCGCTGTCGTGATTTCCGGCGAGCATAAAAACGTGAAGGTCAGGAAACAGGTTGTGCGTCTCCGTAAGGAACGAGCTGAGCAGCGTGACGGCCTCTGACGGAGGAACCGCCCTGTCGTAAATGTCTCCCGGAACGACGAGCGCATCGTACGGATCTCCGCCGTTCCGGGCATTCGTGAGCTCTGTCGTAATCTGCGAAAGAAACGACTGCTGATCGTGAATAAGCGGGGTTTCGTGAAAAATTTTGCCCAGATGCCAGTCGCCTGTTTGAAGAAATTTCATGATTATGAGTTATGCGGTCTCTTGCAGTATTTGAAGGTGAACCACGCTCCCGTGTATCGTCCGACGAATCTGCTTGCAGTCGCCTTAAATTTCCACTTGAACGCCATTATTGCCGTGCGGCGGCCCTTTTTTACGCATGTGAGGCAGTGTGATACGACTTTCTCCGCGGAAAGCCCGTGTTTTACTTCCTTCCGTGCGCCGTTTGAGGCAACGTTTGCAAATTCGGTGCTCACCGGTCCCGGACACAGCGCGCAGACTTTTATACCGCGGTCCTTCACTTCGGCTGCGAGCGCCATCGTAAAGCTGAGCACGTACGCTTTTGTCGCACCGTACACGGCAAAATTTCCGAGGGGAAGAAAAGACGCGAGGCTCGCTGTATTGATTATTGCGGAACCTGCTGTCATATACGGAAGCGCATAGCCGCAGAGCGCCGTAAGCGCGGTGCAGTTAAGATCTATCATGTCGAGTTCGCGGTCGACGGCTGTTTCTTCAAACGGTCCGTACGTTCCGAATCCGGCATTATTCACGAGCGTTGCGATTGTAAAACCGCCTGATTTCTCATCGGCGCTTTTTTCCGCTTCAAGCAGAGCGGCAAAACCTGCAGCACCGTTCCGTCCGGCTATATCCAGCTGGACCGCGCGCGGAATCGGGCGCTGTACGTCCGCCGCAATGCCTTCACTGTGCAAATCGGCAAGCTCTCCGCAAAGTTCGTTGAGTTTATCCATTCTCCGCGCAATAAGCCAGATTTCATCCGCGTCAGTGTCGGCCGAAATCTGAAGCGCAAACTCTTTTCCCATGCCGGAGCTTGCACCGGTGACGATTACAATCTTTTTCATGGGTGAAATTATAAATCAACAAGCGACTTGTGAACAGAGGTGAAGATAAGTATACTGTACGGAACATGTGCACTGTAAAAAAATCTGCTGCCGGATTCGTATTTTTCTGTTTTTGGGCTGTACTTGTTTCGTGCGGCGCATCCGAAAGACGTCAGAGTAAGCGCGAAAAATCGGTACATATGCAGGCAACTGCAGTTAATTCACTTGTTTTGCCGGAGCTTCAGGCGCAGCGGCGCGCCGTGAAGGAATACGTCTCGTCGTTATCGCTGGAAGAACAGGTATGCCAGCTTTTTATAGCGAATCTTGAGGGAAACGAAACGTATATCCCCGTCGAATGGACAAAAACGCAGGCCTCGCGGAAAGCGCTTGTCCCCGGCGGCTATCTTTTTTTTTCGTATAATATTGCAGAAACTCCTGAAAAAATAATAACGTTTACCGATTCGATCAATTCATACTGCGCGTCCCGCGGCATAATTCCGCCGTATCTCGCCCTTGATCAGGAGGGCGGGGCAGTAAACCGGCTGCGCGGAATTGCAGGTCCGCTTCCGTCGTGCGAAAAAATTTCGGAAACGATTTCCGTCGCCGACGCGTACAGGCTCTATGCGCTGCAGGCCGTGCAGATGCGCGCGCTCGGCTTTACGATGAACCTTGCGCCCGTTGCGGAAATCAGTGATGATTCGAACCGCGGATTTCTTTCAGGCCGCAGCTACGGTGATTCCGCCTCAGTCGTCGAATACGGGACGTCCGCCGTGAACGCGTTCCAGAATAACGGCGTCGCGGCCGTGCTCAAACATTTTCCCGGAAACACGAACACAGATCCGCACACGGGACTCCCCGAAATAACGCTTACACCTGTTCAGCTTGAATCCGACGTCATGATTCCTTTTTCACGCCTCGTTTCTCATGCGCCGGCCGGCGTGCTCATGTCTCACGCGAGAACGTCCGCGCTCGATTCTGAAACACCCGCGTGCCTTTCCCCCAGCTGGGTAACGGGGAAACTCCGCGGCGCGGCCGGCTTCAAGGGCATTATTTTCTCGGACGATATTTTTATGGCCGCGCTTGCGGAAAACGGATATCCCCCTGAAAAAGCCGCAGTTCTCGCAGTTGAGGCCGGCGTCGACGTCATCATGATTTCGGAAAAACGGTTCGCAGGCCCCGCTTCCGTGCTGACTGCGCGCGCTGAACATGATGCCGTTTTTGCCGGAAAAATCCGCGCAGCGGCCGAACGCGTCGTCGGATTCAAAATACAGTACGGTCTGCTCCGAATGGAAAACGACGGTGCGTCATGGCATGTCGTTATTCCCCGGAAAACGGACGGGAGCGCGCATGCGCGTGAAACGGAGGAACGTCTGGAACAGTTCCGGCACGCGAGAAACGAGAATGCTGCGTTGTATAGAGAATTGTTTGCAGACAGGAGCGCGCCGTATGCACAGAAGTGAACGCGCGGAAAAACTTTCCGGTTCCGAAGGATTTGAGCAGTACTATTCGTCTCTGTTTAACGAACGGTGGCCCGCGCTCAAAGCGTCGCTTGCAGGTGAACCGGCCTATACTGAATGGAGCGCCGGCGGACGCGAATCGTACTTTCTTGACGCGGCAAGCGTTCGTGCAGCGGTGTCGCTTCCGCTTACCGGCGCGGAACGCGTGCTCGACCTCTGCGCTGCCCCCGGCGGTAAAACGCTCGTGCTTGCATGCCTCATGTCTCCGTCGGCAACCCTCGTCTCGAACGAACGTTCCCCCGAGCGCAGGAACCGGCTTCTCCGCGTCTGCGATTCCTGTCTGCCGGAAGACATCCGTCAGCGCGTCACCGTAACATGCAGCGACGGCGCAAAATGGTGCAGGGCCCGATCCGAATGCTACGATGCAATTCTGCTTGATGCGCCCTGTTCTTCAGAGCGCCACGTTCTTTCCGATCCGAAATATCTTTTGCAGTGGACTCCGTCGCGCATAAAAACGGTAGCTATGGAACAATGGGCGCTCGTGTCGTCGGCATACCGCCTGCTCGCACCGGGCGGTTTTCTGCTGTATTCGACGTGCGCACTGAGCCCTGCCGAGAACGACGAAATCATCGCCCGGCTCAGTAAAAAATTTGCCGATGCGGTTCCCGACCGGGCAAAAACGATGCCGCCGTATGACAGAAACCGCGTCCTGACGTTCTGTTCCGGTACGCTACCCGATGCGGAAAGAACGACGTACGGCTGGCATATCCTGCCCGATGCGCAGAATTCCGCCGGACCGATATATTTTTCGCTTGTCAGAAAAATGCCGTAGAATATATCTGTAATTGTTTTTTGCCGGAAAGTACCTTATAATTTAAAAAAGTGTTTAAAAATAAATCGAAAGGAACTGTAATGGCTAATACTGTTACAAAAGAGCAGAAACTTCGGAAGATTATCGAACTCGAAAAAAAGCTCGGAGAAATCCAGGACGTCGATGTTCTCCTTGAACGCATTCTTACCGAAACACGTGAAATTGTACACGCCGACGCAGGCTCCATATATGTTTTAGAAGGCGATAATCTCCGCATAAAATACTCCCAGAACGACACGCTGCTGAAAGAACTTGCTCCCGGCGAGAAGCTGCCGTATCCGTCGTTTTCGTTTCCCGTGAATGAAAAATCAGTTGCAGGATATGTTGCGCTTTCAATGGAACCGCTGAATATAAAGGATGTGTACACAATACCCGAGGATTTGCCGTACAAGTTTAACAAGCAGACCGACAGGACGACTAACTACCGTTCCAGGTCGATTTATGCGCTTCCGCTTAAAATGGCAAACGGCCGGCTGCTCGGCGTTCTCCAGATAATAAACGCGCGGAACGGAAACGGCGACGTGATTGAATTCGATGAGGACGCGGTGCTGTATATTACGCATTTTGCTTCAAACGCGGCACAGGCCCTCGAACATACGTACCTTACGCTCAGCATGGTGCGCCGCATGTTAAAAATGGCGGAATTCAGGGATCCGAAGGAAACGTATCCTCATGTAACACGCGTGTCGGAATTTTCCAGAGAGATTTACGACAGATGGGCTTTCAGGAATAATATTCCCGAGCCGGACGCGCATAAATTCCGCGATTCCCTGACAATAGCGGCAAAATTTCACGACGTCGGAAAAGTCGGTATTTCCGACACGATTCTCAAAAAAGCGTCGCCGCGTTTTACTCCCGAAGAGCGCGCCGTAATGGAAGGCCATACGTGTATCGGCGCGAATCTTTTTGAACCGTGCGATTCTTTTCTCGACGAGATGTGCAGGGATGTTGCGCTTCATCATCACGACAGATGGGACGGCGGTAAAACCGGGTATCCGGGGAAATTCAATTATCCCGCGTACGCAATCGGTCAGCCCGTTCCCGAGTCGGAGCCTCTAAAAGGCACAGACATTCCGCTTGCAGCCCGCATTGTCGCCGTCGCCGACGTGTTCGACGCTCTCAGCCATAAACGCTGCTATAAGGAAGCATGGGACATCGGGCAGACATTCCGCGAAATACAGAACGAGTCGGGAAAACAATTTGATCCGGAAATTGTCGCGTCCTTTCTGCAGATACACGACCGCATCTGCACTATTTATCTCCGGTATCCCGATGCCGAAGACTGATGCACCGCCTGCGAAGCCCGTCCGACTTTTGCGTCCGCTGCGGTTATTATTCGGAAAGTTCCGCTTTTTTTATAAGCCGGTGGATTTCTTTGTCGAAGCAGTTTGCAAACGCGGAGAATTCTTTTTTGCCGTAGGTGATTGTACCGCTGCCGCCGAGGCCTGCCTGTGCAAGCTGCAGATCAAAGTTCCGTTCCGAAAGCCGCTGCCGTACGTTTTCCTTTGAAAATACGGTACCGCGGTCGTTCAGCACGCAGAGATTTTTTTCAACGCAGCGCGCCGCAAGCGGAATGTCCCGCGTCACGATCATATCGCACGGCTCTGCATGCGAAACTATATAGTCGTCCGCCGCGTCCTGCGTCTTTCCGCAGACTATCATTTCGTACGTAAAACTTTCCGGTGCGGGAATCTGATGATTTGCTGCAAATGTGACGGGAAGGGTAAGTCTTGACGCGTATCTGAGGATATAGCTTCGTACCATGCGCGGGCATGAATCGGCATCAATCCAGATATGCACCTGTTTCAATTCAGTACCTTGTCGATTTTGTCTATCATCTCGAGCGTAAGCCGTTCGGCCTCTTTTGCTTCCTCGGACGGTATACTACTGCTTTCTATCTGTACATTTTTTGATTTTTCTTTATAAAGTTCGTCGCAGAGCGTAATGCCGCTCATGATTGCAACTTCAATCGGATTTTTTAACCCGCCGGCTTTCTCTACGTCGGCGGTAATCCGCTTGTAATAACCGAGCAGTTTTTCAAGATATTCAGTTTCTTCGTTCGCTCTGATTGTAAACGAGGAACCTAATACGTCGATTTGAAGAGTGCCCATTAAAAAATATCAAACTGTCCGCTGCTTTCGGATTTTTTTTCTTCTGTTCCGGCGGCAGGAGTCCGGGGAATGTTCTGCACGGGAGCTGCGGATGCAGCATTCTGCGTGTGCGGAACTTCAACAGCCTGTTTCGGCTGTTCTTTTTCTGCAGCGGGTTTTACCGCAGCAGAAGCACTCTCGGAACCGGCCTTAAGTACCGAATTTTCGATAGAATTAAGCCGGTCGAGAGCCTTCAGTATACCGTTCTCGATCCTGCCCTGATCCTGCTCGAAAGAAGAAAGCTGCTCCGTTTTGCTGGAAAGCGCATTTGTGAGCTCTGAACATTTACTGCGCAGAGCATCGTTTTCCGCCTGCAGCTGTGTGATTTTTTCCACAGCGCTTTCAACTTTCTGTTCAAGAAGAAGAACCTGATCGAGTGATATCATATTATGCCTTCAGTGCGTTTTTTGCCGATTCGACAACAGCCTTGAATGCTGCCTGATCCTCAATAGCCATGTTCGACAGAGCCTTGCGGTTCAGTGTGATTCCGGCTTTTGCGCATCCGTCGATGAAGCGTGAATATGAGAGTCCTTCATCGCGGACAGCTGCGTTGATACGTGCAATCCACAGCGAGCGGAAAGTGTGCTTTTTGTCGTGGCGGTCAACATAAGCATGATTGAGTGCCTTGACAACAGCGTCTTTCGCCGGTCTGTAATTTGATTTGCGGTCACCGCGGAAACCTTTTGCAAGCTTCAGGATTTTCGCACGGCGGTTATTGCGTTTTGTTCCGTCTATTGCTCTTGACATTTTCTACTCCTCAATAATCAACCGTACGGAAGCATCTGCTTCCTGATTCTTCTTGCTGAAGCTTCATCCATAATTCCTGCTTCGCGGAGCTGGCGTTTTCTTTTCGGAGAACGTTTCGTCAGAATATGGCGCAGGTTCATTTTCTTGTACTTGACTTTGCCGGTACCGGTAAGCGTGTAACGCTTAGCTGCGGACTTCTTTGTCTTCATCTTGGGCATTTGATTTTACCTCGTTTGTTTTGGCTTTTCCTGAGATCGTCATTGACATGAACTTGCCGTCCATGGCGGCAGGTTTTTCGATCGCATACGCCGAAGTAAGCCTTTTCAGAACTTCCTGCAGGACTCCGAAACCTAAGTCGGTATGAGCAAGCTCACGTCCGCGGAAACGGATAGTGATTTTGACCTTATCGCCTTCGTCGAGGAATTCCTGTACATGTTTTGCCTTCGTATCAAGGTCGCCCGGGCCGATTTTCGGCTGCATACGAATTTCCTTGATTTTCAATACCTTCTGGTTCTTTTTGGAGTCACGGAGCTTTTTCTCCATCTCGAACCGGTATTTGCCGAAATCCAGTATTTTGCAGACAGGCGGATTCGCATTTGGCGAAACTTCAACAAGGTCGAGCTCTTTATCCTTTGCCATTTTGAGCGCATCCAGCGTAGGTACAATCCCTTTCTGTCCGCCCTCATCATCGATCAATCTGACCTCGCGCACACGGATTTGTTCATTAATCCGCATCCCCTTATTGTTGTTAGTATTAGCCAACGATCCTCCTCGTGTCTGAAAACACGTATTCATGTAACGTATCTGGTATTATATATGAAGTTATGTGAAAATGTCTAGTAGAAAAAAATCACGAAAACATGAAGCTGTTGCGCATTGGGATAAAACATGCTATTTTTTCTATATGTTCCTATTTTTAATTATACTGCTTCCGTCGGCGCTTGCATACTATCTTATCAGCGCTGACGACAAAGCCGTTATTCCCGTTGCTCTTACGGGCATCCTCTCGGCTGCACTTTTTTGCGCACTCAAGGCGTTTTTTTCGTTTATATACCGCGTTCCGTCCGCATCCTTTCTGCCCAATTATGCATATGTACTGTTCGGACAGACACTTGTGCCGTCCGCTGTTGTGTATCTGCTGTTTTTCTTTCTTTCAAAAGACACCCTTTTATTCCGCATAAAGTCCTGCTTTCCTCTGCTGTGTTCATTTTTTGCCGTCTATCTGCCGTATCATGTTATTGCAGGAAGCGCCTCGTCGTATTCCGTGTTCGAACTTTTTCTGAAACCAGTACTTTACCTTATGATGCTTACATCGGCTTCGCTGTGCGTCCGGTTCGTTTTCCGCTCGTTCGGAGAAAACGGCCGGAAAATGAAAATCGTATGGATATCCGCGCTCTGCGTAATACTGCTTGTTCCTGCTGCTGTCGAGACCGCATGGTTTATCGGCCTGCCGTTCTGGGCGTGGCTCGTTCCATGGGCGGCGTACGTTCTTTTCGCAGTCTGCGGTTACATGAATGCGCGGAAAGATGACCTGCTGATGAGAAGTCCGAAACTGTTTCTGCCCGGTTTTAAAAAGTCCGGGAAATAATAAACGCATCACGTCGTAAGCAGCTGCATATGTCTGTGCTGCTTGAATCTCGCTTTCTGGCGCCGTGAATCTCCGCTCTGGACGGCGTGAATCCTATCTTCAGACGGTACGAAGCTCATCTTCAGACGGTGTGAAGCTCATCTTCAGACGGTGCGAAGCTCATCCTCAGACGGTACGAAGCTCATCCTCAGACGGTGCGAAGCTCATCCTCAGACGGTGCGAAGCTCATTTTCAGACGGTATACGTTTCATCTTTCCGCCGCGTAAGACTTACGTCCTGCGCCCGCAGGATTCCCCTGAACATCTCTGTTCATCATATAAAAAGCCCGGCCTTCGTCTGACGGAAGGCCGGGCTTTTCTGCAGGAAACTTCCCGCATTTCTGCTGTTTGTTGTAGAGCAGGAACCGTTATTTTGCGGCTTTGATTGCGTTCATGCACTCGACTGCATGACCTGCAGAACCGAGTACGTCCTTATTTTTGTGTTCGTACATTTTTTTGAGCTCGTCACGGGCCGGTCCGAGATAGAGACGCGGGTCGAATACTTCGGGATCCTCTGCAAAAACTCTGCGTACTGCTGCAGTCATGGCAAGACGGCCGTCCGAGTCGATGTTGATTTTGCAGACTGCCGATTTTGCTGCCTTACGGAGCTGTTCTTCGGGAATACCGACAGAATCGGGGATCTTTCCGCCGTATTTTTCGATTTCTTTTACATACTGGACCGGAACTGACGATGAACCGTGAAGAACAATCGGGAATCCCGGGAGTTTCTGCTCGACGCCTTCGAGAACGTCGAATGCGAGCGGCGGCGGAATGAGAATTCCGTCGGGAGTGCGCGTGCACTGCTCCGGTGTGAATTTGCAGCGGCCGTGGCTTGTGCCGATTGAGATGGCGAGGGAGTCGACGCCTGTTTTGCCTACGAAATCCTGAACTTCCTCGGGTTTTGTGTAATGACTCGCAGCCGAACTTACTTCATCCTCAACGCCTGCAAGAACGCCGAGTTCGCCCTCGACCGTTACGTAATCTTTCTGTGAATGAGCGAAATCGCAGACCTGTTTGGTAAGTTTTACGTTCTCTTCGTACGGAAGGGCGGAACCGTCAATCATGACTGATGAAAATCCGCTCTCGATGCAGTCTTTTGCGACTTCGAAAGACGGACCGTGATCGAGATGCAGAACGATCGGAATATCGCATCCGAGTTCGTGCGCATATTCAACGGCACCTGCCGCCATATGGCGGAGAATGTATTTATCCGCATATGCGCGTGCACCTTTAGAAACCTGCAGAATGACAGGAGACTGAGTCTCGACGCATGCCTGAATGATTGCCTGCATCTGCTCCATGTTGTTGAAGTTGTATGCGGGGATTGCATAATGGCCGGCCATTGCCTGCTGGAAAAGCACTTTCGTATTGACCAGACCAATCTCTTTGTAACTATGCATAAGGTACTCCTTAGTAAAGAATAACAGAATCGGTCTAATAGTACGTTAAAGCGGTGATTTATGCAAGGATGCGCATTATTATGAACTAAAACAGTTTGACAAAGAATGCGTCTGCAAATATAATGGATTTACTGTTATAAATTGAGCGATATCATCCGATAATAGATATATGGTATTCCGTCTAAGACGGATGTAAAAGTTCAAGGAGTTTTGCATGAAAAAGGGCTTAGTAGTCTTTCTGAATCTTGCTCTGCTTTCTTTACTCTGCATGCCGGTTTTCAGCCAGCCGAGTTCAAAAAGCGTCGAGACGTTCGTAATGGACAATTTTGACAAAGAGGACGGCCACGAGTGGACATGGACTGTCAATGCCAGCCGTTTTATCGCCGAAGGATATCCAAAATACGGATATTTTGACGGCATTCCGAATTCGCTGAAGCCGCTGCGCAAGGCTGACGACGGCGATCCGAAAGTTTTCGGTGTTAAGACTGCTTTCAACCGCAAGGGCGACAACTGGTTTGAAATCTATCCGACAAAGGATAACAAGCCGTACGAGATTCCGTTCATTGGTACTGTTACTCAGCTTGATTTCTGGGTATGGGGTGCCAATTACATGTACTACCTTGAAGTTATGGTCCGTGATGCGGACGGACGCGTGCATGTCCTTCCGGTGAGTACGCTTGCGTTCAACGGATGGCGGAATGTCGTCGTCAATGTGCCGGGATGGATCCGCCAGCATTCGAAACAGCGTTCGGGCCGGCCTGAGCTGACGTTCGTCGGTTTCCGTGTCCGTTCGGACCCCGAAGAGTTCGCCGATGATTTTATGATTTACATCGACCAGCTTAAATATACGACAAACTCGCTTTCACAGATTTTCGACGGTTACGAGCTGAAAGATACTGATTTCGGCAGCGCAACTTCACCGTCGGCTTCTCAAACAACTTCACAAACCGGCAGCAATGCGGAGGGCAAATAAATGAAAAAGCTGATTATTGCAACTGTTCTGGCAGCAGCCGCATGCGGTCTTGTGTTTGCTCAGACTTCAACTCTCACTGAACCGAACCCGGAGAACGTCGGCAATGATTCTGCAATGCAGGCACTCCGCGAGATTTCAATCGATAAATTCGAACGGGAAGGGGCATGGAATGTCCGTATGTCTCCCGATTACGGCATTATCAGCGGACGTCTTTTCGACGGCAGCCCTTCCATGAAAGAACCGCTCCAGGAAGATAAAGATAAGCAAGATGCGGATACGCAGGTTCTCGGCGTAAAAGTCGAATTCTTTAAACGCGGGGTGAACTCATTCTATATTATGTCTGAGCGTCCGCTTCCGATTGAAGGGGTTACGAAAACTGTTTCCGTCTGGGTATGCGGACGTAACCAGAGCCACGAGTTGTATCTTCTCGTGCAGGATTACTTCGGAAATAACTTTGAACTTTACATGGGTGATCTCGGATTCAGCGGCTGGAAAAAACTTACGGCTGTTGTTCCGCCGTCATCCGACGGAGTGCACGGCATAGTTCAGAACAGCTCGTATTACGGCGACCGGCCCGGTCTTCGCGTTATCGGATTCAGAGTCGACTGCAATCCGATGCTTGCCCGCGGTTCATACTACATGTATATGGATGACCTTCGTGCGGTGACCGATCTTTACGATATGGAAAATCACGACGAAGACGATATGACCGATAACTGGTAATCGATAGATTAAATGAAAAGGGCTGCCCTGCGGGACAGCCTTTTTCATTTAACGCAGTAGTAATGGAACCGGTTTTTTATTTCTTTCATTTGAATCAGATTCATTTTGTATAACACCCACATCATAATATGTGCCCGGGCTGCGGCCGAAGCGGGAAGCGATTTGTCGGCTTTCAGGGCGGCTGCGAGTTCCTTTGCAGAGAATTCCGGCAGGCATTGTTCGGGAATAAGCGCGAGGTAATCCGCCGCTCCGCAAAACGTACGCGTGCTCAGTATTTGTCCGAGTGTTTTATCTGTCTTGTTCCAGTTTTTGCGGAATCGTCTTCTGCCGTTCGGCGACTGTACCGGTTCCTGCGTACGGATGCGTCGTTCCGTCATTGTAATTTCGAGCACGTCGAGGGAAAAATTTTTTTTCAGAAGAACGGGATACAATCCGGTAAGCTCATCAAAAATATCATATATAGAACCTTTTACGGGGCTTTTTCGTCTTGATATGCATTTTCCGTCTTTTCCGTACAATTCTATGTGTTTCTCTCGGACGACAGGATGTACAATCTTTACGTTTCGTCCGTTTTCCAGAGCCGACATTGTTTTTATAAGCAGTTTTGAGACATTCTTCGTCTGTATTTCCGTGACATTCCCCCGGCTGTCGACTATATCATATATTTTTCCGTCGCATTCCACTTCCGTTCTGCATCCGTTTTCGAGTGAATAGAGCGTCTTCAGCGTTCTGTGGAGCGAGCTTTCCGAATAAGTGTTAATCATTCATTCCCCTGAGGTATTTCTACTATACAATTATATATGAAAAAAGAAAAGAAAAAGTAATTTTTCCTATTATCGGCATATATCCCCGTTGACATTAGAATTTTTTGGCATAAAATGATTAATAAGTGGGAATTAGTGGGAATAAGTGGTAGGCGGTGGCAATGGACATGCTGACAGGCGAATATCGGAACACGCTTGACGAAAAGGGGAGAATCCTTTTTCCTGCAAAGCTTCGTTCCGAACTTACAGGAAATGTGCTCGTCGTAACTCAGTCCCTTGACCGCTGTTTATGGCTTTTTACGCCTGAGGAATGGAAAGCTGTATCTTCAAAATTGATGGATTCGGCTTCTCCGTTTAATGAGAAAAACCGTCTTGTGCTGCGGAGATTTATAGCTCCCGCACAGGAAATTGAGTTCGACAGATCAGGCCGCCTTTCAATCCCCCAGAGTCTGCGCGAATATGCGTCGCTTTCGAAAGACTGTGTTCTTCTCGGTGTAAACAAATACATTGAGTTATGGGACGCCGAAAGCTATAAGACGTATCTTGAGCAGAGTGAGGCTTCATTCCGCGACGCTGCGGAGGAGCTTGGAACGATAGTGTTTTAATCCGGGGAGGGGAATTATGGAAATTGTGCACACGCCGGTTTTGCTGCAGGAATGTCTGACTATGCTCAGCCCTGCCGGAGAACCGTTCGAACATCGGGCTGTTATGTGCGATTCGACGCTCGGCGAGGGCGGCCATACTTCCGCGTTTCTCTCGAAATTCCCTGAACTTACCGTGATCGGCATCGACGCCGATGCAGCCATACAGCAGCGTGCAAAAGAACGTCTTGCGCCGTTCGGAAAGCGCATTCATTTTTACAACGGCTGGTTCAACGATTTTTATGAATCGTATCCGGCTGATATGCCGAAACCTGACATCATCCTGTTCGATCTCGGAATTTCGGTGTATCACTACGAGCGTTCCGGAAGGGGATTCTCGTTCAGGCACGACGAGCCGCTCGACATGCGGCTTGATTCGTCGGCAGGTGAGAGTGCGGCCGACATTGTGAACGGCACGCGGGAAGAAGAACTGGCGAATCTTATTTATCTTTACGGCGAGGAAAAGCTCAGCCGGAGAATAGCGAAGGCTATAGCGGAAGCTCGTAAAGGCGGACGTATCAATTCGTCGAAGGCGCTTGCCGATATAATATATGATGCAGTGCCGGCTTATTATAAGCATGGGGCGATTCATCCTGCAACGCGTACGTTCCAGGCGCTCAGAATTGCTGTGAACAGCGAACTGCGTCGTCTTCCGAAAGCCGTTCATTCAGCGTTCAACGACCTGAATGTCGGCGGAAAAATGGGAGTTATCACGTTCCATTCGCTGGAAGACCGCATTGTGAAGAATTATTTCAGGAATCTGGGCAGGCAGTGCGTATGTCCGCCTGAAGTTGCGCAATGCGTATGCGGCGGAAAGCCGTGTGCGGAAGTTCTTACACGTAAACCGATTGAACCGACGGACGAAGAGATAAAAATCAATTCTCCGTCGAGAAGCGCCAAACTGCGCGTCGTGCGCAAGCTGCGCGATGCGACAGAATATCATTTGTTTGGAGTAGAGGGGTACTGAGGTATGAAAAAGAAACAGAGACACGTGAGTGAAATTATTATTGTCTGCCTCATTGCGGCGGCGGTTCCCGCGCTTCTTATTCTTGACGGTATTCAGGCCCGCAGATATGAGAATCTTTCGGATGAAGTGAGCGGACTTGAGAAAAAACAGGAAGAGCTTGTCGAGGACAATAAAAAGCTTGTTACGGATATAAGTCTGCTCTCAAGCACCGACCGTATAGAGAAAATCGCGGAGAATGATCTTGGAATGCATAAGGCGGAAACCGACGACATTGTCCGCGTTGAGATGAAGGGTGCAAAGAAATGAACAGTCTGCTTGATTACGACGAACTGCTGAATGCGGTGAGCGGCAAATCTGTCGGCCTTGCATTCAGTGAAAAAAAATTTTATTTCACTTCCGTGGTTACGGACAGCCGCAGCGTCGTCGGGGGCAGTCTGTTTGTGCCGCTTATCGGGCAGAATCAGGACGGACACAAGTATATTCCGCAGGCGATTGAAAAAGGCGCAACCGCCGTTTTCGTCGCGTCGGATGAGTATGAGGCCGATTCGCGGAAGTACATGGAGCTTGCAGGCGGGCATCCTCAGATACTTTTTGTCGTCGTGTCGGACACGCTTCACGCGCTCCAGGATGCGGCGGCCGCATATGTCGCTAAATTTCCGAAACTTCTGAAAATCGGCATCACCGGTTCGAGCGGGAAAACGACGACAAAGGAAATGACTGTTGCCGTCCTGAAACAGAAATACAACGTCGTATATAATGAAGGGAATCTCAACTCGGAGACGGGGCTTCCTCTTTCCGTTTTCAAAATTCGGAAGGACGACGAGATCGGCGTTTTTGAGATGGGAATGAACCGTGTCGACGAAATCGGCGAAATTGCCGCCGTTTTGAAGCCGCAGTACGCACTTGTTACGAACATAGGAACGGCGCACATCGGCATTCTCGGAAGCAGGAAAAATATTGCGGAGGAAAAGCGCAAAATATTCGGCTATATCCCGGAAGACGGTGCTGCATTTATTCCTGCCGCAGATGATTTTGCCGCATTCCTTTCCGAAGGGATCAAAGGCAGTATTATTAATTACGGCAGGGACGTTCCGCCGTCGGAAAGCGGCGTGACATTCGTTTCGGACGACGGAATCAGCGGAACGACGTTTAAAACGGGCGGCGAGGATGTTCATCTGAAGCTGCCCGGAATATACAATTATCAGAACGCGCTCGGCGCGATCGCGGTCGGCAGATATTTCGGCGTAAGCGATGAACTTATTAAAAATGCGCTCGAGTCGTTCATGCCGATTGCCGGCCGTACTGAAACGGAATCGTTCGAACTCCGCGGAGGTACGCGCGTTACGCTCGTGAAGGACTGCTATAACGCTAATCCCGATTCGATGGCGAAGGTTCTGGCATTCTGCGGCTCTGTAAAAAAGGTATGCCACCGCATATACGTTCTCGGCGACATGCTCGAACTCGGAAAAGAATCCGCGGAGGAACATGCAAAAGTCGGGGCGGAGGCCGTTACGGCGTCTCCCGATCAGATTATATTTATCGGTAATGAAATGAAATACGCGGCTGCCGCTGCAAAAAGCGCCGGATTTACAAACGCGCTGTACATTCCCGACGCGGACGACAACGCCGTTGAACTTGCCGCTCAGTTTCTTATCGACTGTGTGGAACCCGGGGATTTGCTGCTGCTTAAGGCTTCCCGCGGCATTCAGCTTGAACGCATTATTCCGCTTATCGGCATTTCGGAGGGAAACAGCAATGGATGATTACCGTTTTCTCGCCGACAGACCCGTGGAGGAGTATCACAAAAGCGATATAGGTTTTCTTGCCTGTGTCATATTATTATGCGGGCTCGGACTGTTTGCGCTTTTTTTCTGCTCGCAGAATCTGGCTCAGCGTATGTTCGGTAACCCCTTTTATTTTGTTAAACGTCAGCTTATCTGCATCGCGATCGGTCTCGGGGGATTTTTCCTGTTTGCGTCATTGCGCATGAGTGTAATCCGCAAAATGCTGCCGTTCATCGTAATCGGAGCATTTATTCTCTGTCTGCTTACGTTTGTCCCCGGTATTTCCATCGAACGCAACGGTGCGCGGCGCTGGCTCAGAATGCCGTTCTCTTTTACGCTGCAGCCGTCTGAATTTGTTAAATTTGCAGTCGTTTTGTTTCTGGCCAATCTGTTCGATAAACTGGAGCGGGTTGCCGATCCGGGGGAAAAATCAGTTCTGCCCTCCGTAATCGGACTGTCGCTGTTTTCCTTTCTGGTTTTTCTGCAGAAGGATTTTTCGACATGTGTTTTTATTTTTGCAGTTGGTCTGGTTATGTTCTTTGAGTCCGGTGCAAAACTTACGTGGTTTCCTCCGGCCCTTCTGCTTATTATTCCGTTGTGCATTCTCATGGTAATGCAGGAACCGTACCGCATAGAACGTATTATCGCATTTCTTCGGCCGGAAGACGGCATGCATACATACAACTACCAGAGCATTGCCGCAAAGCGGGCGATAAGTTCCGGCGGATTCTGGGGCTCGGGAATAGGTTCAGGACTTGTATGGATTAACAGTATTCCCGAAGTTCAGGCCGATTATATTTTTGCCGGCTGGACGGAAGCGATGGGATTGTTCGGAGTCATCGTGTATTTTGTTCTGCTCGGCATGTTTGCGTGGCGCGGCTGCCGCTCGTCTTTTTACTGCACGGACAGGTTCGCGGCGTTCGCTTCGTTCGGCTGCGTCACGATGATTGTTATGCAGTCGCTTATGAACAGCGCTGTCGTCTGCGGTGCACTTCCCGCAACGGGAATCCCGCTGCCGTTTTTTTCGCTCGGCGGTTCTTCAATCATAGTGACGCTCATGATGTGCGGTTTTGTCGTAAATGCCTCCCGCTGCAACACAAATGAGGGAGAGGATGATTTTGTTAATACTACGAACAGTGACGGATTTGAGGTACGTTCTGTAAATGGAGTGAAAGTTTATGAGTGATATAAGCATGACAGGATTCGATGTCCCGAAGAAAAAAACAGCATCTTCCGACAGGAAGACAAAAATAATATTTATCGTGTTTCTCGTTCTCTGTACTGCGTTTCTTCTCGAGATAGTCATATATAAATTCGTACTGCCGAGCATGGGAAAACCCCGGATTACGTACAGCGGTGAAAACAGGATTTCCGTCGAAGAACTGTCGGAACTGCTGGCTCCCATGAAAAACCTCAACTGGTTTTCGTTCAGTCCCGAAGAAGCCGTTTCCATTCTGTCTTCGGCGCCGGCGATTGATTCTGTCACTGTGTCGAAACATTTTCCTGACAAAGTGACTGTTTCCATCGTGGAACGGGAACCTGTTGCGATGACGTTCATACTGGTCGACGGCAGGAGTGTTCCCGTTCAGATAGATAAGAACGGTGTTCTTTTTGCCGGAGCCGAACAGGAACAGCAGGACGGTTCCGTACCGATTGTCTCGGGACTTCCTGTCGAGCATCTTTCGGCGGGAATGCGTATTCCCGCAAAATACCGCGTATTGATTGACCAGATCGCTCATATCCAGTCATTGCCTCAGAAATATTTCGCCGCCGTTTCGGAAATCTGTGTAGTCCCGAAGGAGTACGGCAACTATGAGCTCATGCTTATTCCCGCGAAATCGCGGACGCGCGTGCTCACAGACCGTGCATTGAATGAAGATGCGTTACAGTATATGATGGTAGTACTCGACGTCGTCAATTCGATTGAGCCGAATGTTTCTGAAATAGATCTTCGTTACGGTTCCGTTTCATACAGAACGCGTTGATTAAGGAATGCTGAAGATATGGTTGTTGGTCTTGATATAGGTACAAGTTTTATCCGAGTCGCAATCGGTGAACACCGGGATGACGGAAGTATGGAAATAACCGGCATCGCAGGGCGGAAATCGGCAGGCCTCCGCAACGGTGTCATCGTCAATATAGAAGACGCGATGACCGCAATAAAAGAGACGATTGAAGCTGCAGAACAGAATGCTGGAGCGGAGGTTCTGTCGTGTGCGACAGGTATAGGCGGGACTCAGATAGAAGGAATGAATCAGAAGGGGAGCACGCCCGTGACTCCTCCCGGAAAACAGCCGCGCGAAATTACACGGCAGGACATTCAGCGGGCGATAGACAATGCGAAAGCCGTTCTTATTCCGATGGACAGGGAGCTGCTTCACGTCGTTGCGCAGAATTTCACGGTCGACGGCGTTACGGGAATCAAAGATCCGGTGAACATGATGTGCGCGCGGCTTGAGGCGGACGTTCACATCATAACCGCATCTAAGACGACGATTCAGAACGTGCGCACGTGCGTTAACCGCGCGGGATACAATCTCGACGGCGTAATGCTGAAAACACTCGCCGCGACGCAGGCCGTCGTGCACGAGGATGAAATGGAACTGGGTTCCATACTTATTGACATGGGGGCCGGCACGACGGACGTGCTCGTGCTGCTCGGAGGTGCACCCGTATGTACGGTGTCAATTCCCGTCGGCGGCAACCTCGTTTCGAACGATATTGCGATTGTAAAGGGAATTCCGGTTTCCGCTGCGGAAAAAATAAAGATTGAGTCGGGATGCTGCTGGCTTCAGGGAATCGGAGACGACCAGGAAGTTATTATTCCGGGTGTCGGAGGAAGGGCACCGGAGCTTACGACGCAGACGGAACTGTGCCGGATAATAGAGCCTCGCGTCGAAGAAATATTTTCGATGGTGCGCAGCGCCGTTATTAATAATTCGAACATCACGCAGCTGTCCGGCAACATTATCCTTACGGGAGGAGGGGCGCAGATGGAGGGTGTAGTTGAACTTGCCCAGAACGTGTTCGGTACGACTTCCGTGCGCCTCGGAATTCCTGAAAAACTCGGCGGGCCGGAAAGCGAGTACCGCAAACCTGAATATGCGACTGTCATCGGGCTTGTGCTTGGAAATAGGGATACAGCTCAGGAAAGAAACGGTCGTAAAAATAGAAAACTCTTTTCTTCGGATGAGAGCGGAAAGAAAGAAAGCTTCTTAACGAAGCTGAAAAAGTCATTTTTCTAACAAGGAAAACGGGTCGGGAGGAAAGAATGATGGATTTTTCAGTGGTGAACGACAACGGAACTGCGCTTGATACGGCGAGTCCGACAGTCATCAAAGTTATCGGATGCGGCGGCGGCGGTTCAAACGCCGTGAACCGCATGATTGATGCGAATATTGCGAATATTGAGTTTATAGTGCTCAACACAGATCTGCAGGCGCTTAATCTGTCCCATGCAGAAAAACGGATTGCTATCGGGCAGAAAGTTACAAAGGGCCTCGGAGCCGGAGGAAAGCCTGCGGTCGGAGAAGAGGCTGCCGAGGAAGACAAGGAAGTAATCACGAATCTGCTGAAAGGCACCGATATGGTGTTCATTACCGCCGGTATGGGAGGCGGTACCGGCACCGGTTCTGCACCTGTCGTGGCGCGCATTGCACGCGAACTCGGCGTGCTCACGGTCGGCGTTGTTACGACGCCGTTCGAATTTGAAGGTCCCGTCAGGATGAGGCAGGCGCGCGAGGGAATAAAGAAACTGCACGAAAACGTCGATTCGCTTATCGTTATTCCCAATCAGCAGCTCCTAAAAGTTGTGGATAAAAACATGCCGATCCGTCAGGCGTTCCTTGTGGCGGACGACGTGCTGAGGCAGGGTGTCGAAGGCATTTCAAACATCATCACGAAACCGGGCGACGTGAACATAGATTTTGCGGATGTGCGCAACGCAATGCTCGGACAGGGAGATGCCATCCTCGGCGTCGGAATCGGAGACGGCGAGAACCGCGCCGTGGACGCTGCGACAAAAGCTATCAAAAATCCTATGCTCGAGGACACGAATATCGACGGTGCGAAAAACGTACTCGTAAACGTGTGCTCGGGAGAGAATATTTCAGCGCAGGAAGTGGCCGAAATCATGAAGGTCGTCACCGTTTCCGCCGATGAAAACGTAAATATCCTCTGGGGGCAGGTCGTTGATCCGTCGCTCGACAATAAAGTGAACGTCACTGTCATTGCGACGGGATTTCACGACAGACGGGACGATATTATTGAGGATACGGCTGATTCCGTGCAGGAGCCCGTGAGAGACAATTCGTTCGTAAGCAGCGACGAATTCTCCAGCATTCTCAACGGCCGCGGTGCGGAGACTGTAAAAAGTTCGTCTGCCGGGCACATACCCGGTCTTTTCGACAACGAGAACGCGCCTGCTGCAAAAGAGCCGGAGAAAGTCCCCGTCGGAGTCGGCGCGGCATCGTCTGCCGCCGCAGGTTCGCTTGGGAAGGCTATCTCGATGTCCGCTCCGCACCATACACAGTCGGGACTGAAACCTCCTGCAGGCTTTACCGCACGCAACGATCTTTCACAGCCTGCATGCTGGCGCGGCCAGAACCAGAACGAACTTTCGCGCACGATTAATCTGCAGGACTGATTCCGCTGCCGTATGGCTGAAAAATTATCGATACCGGTCATACTCTCCCGGTTTTACACCGATCTTCTGCTTGTCGAACGGCGCGCCCGGAAGACTGCGGAAACATATCGTCTTTCGGTGAACGAATTTCTTGACTGGTGTGTCGAAAAGCGGATAAAACTGAGCAGTGTAAACGTACAGACACTTCTGTATTACATTGTGTGGCGGAAGACGGAAGGATGCACTGAACTTACGCTTGCAAAGGATATTTCCGCCCTGCGCTCGTTCGGTTCCTACCTTGAACGGCAGGGACTGTGGAGCGAAAATTATGCGCTTATGCTCGACCGCCCTAAAGCCGCGCGCCCGCTTCCGCGCGTTCTTACCGTAAATCAGGTTGAAAAGCTGCTTTCCGTCATAGATACTTCCGACCCGCTTGGAATCAGGGATGCGGCGCTTTTTGAACTGATTTATTCGTGCGGACTGCGCATAAGCGAGGCGTCGGGACTTCTTGTACAGAACGTGCATTTGAACGAACAGCTCATTCTCGTGCGCGGTAAAGGCGACAAGGAGCGCATCGTGCCGTTCGGCGTGCAGGCGAAGGAAAAACTTACGGCATATCTCGACGACGCGCGCCCCGCTCTTGTGGGAAAAAAAGCTGTGGCTGAGGTTTTCGTCAATTACAAGGGCGAACCGATGTCGCGGAAGGGTATCTGGAAGCGTTTTCAGGACTACGAATCGTTATCAGGCGTTCACGCAAAAGTTCACACGCTGCGCCACTCATTCGCAACGCATCTGCTCTCAGGCGGTGCCGACCTTCGTTCCGTGCAGGAACTTTTAGGACACGCGGATCTTTCCACTACGCAGATATATACGCATGTCGACGACGAACAGCTGCGCAGAAATCATGAAAAGTTTTTCCCGGGGCATACTGCTGCATCCGATAAAAATAAGGGTTGAATTCTCTGTCCGCTCCCTATATAGTATATAAATAAACACAGTCAGCGGAAAATGATGTTTGCCGGCCGCAAGCTCCGCTTGACCTTTTATAGGAGTCCTATGAAAAAATTGTTCATAATTTTGACTGCTTCTGTTTTCGCTCTTTCCGTGTTTACGTCATGCGGAGTTTCGAACAGGTCGGTTAAGCGTATGCAGCAGATGGAGGAAGGTGTTTCAAGCCCGACGACGATAGACGAATACAAGGACGCAATCAAAAAATACGAGAAGCGCGTTGCCGATATTGAACTTGCCCAGCAGCAGGTGGGAATCTGGTACAAAATTCTCGGTTCCCGCTATCTTGACCAGAAGATGTACGGCGAAGCGCTCAAATGTTACCAGAAAGCGGTTGAATTCTATCCCGACAATCAGAATCTTTATTACTATGTCGGCTTGTGTGCGGGCTATATGGCTCATTCTGCGCTTGATTACGACGCCGTTGCGAATCCTGAAAAGAAGTTCAACTATCTCAAGCTTGCCGAGTCGGCATATCTGCGCGCAGTTGCGATCGAACCGAAATATGTGCGCGCGCTGTACGGTCTCGGCGTCCTGTACGTATTCGAGCTGGATGAAAGCGACAAGGCGATTCCCTATCTGGAAAAGCTTCTGACGATCGACAAGGGGCATACCGACGCGAAATTCGTGCTTGCCAACGCGTATTACCGCGGAGGACAGATGCAGAAAGCTGCGGATATGTACGACAGCATTATAAAGACGACGAAGGATCCTGAAAAAATCGCCGCTGCTCAGGAAAATAAAAAACAGGTGCTGGATTCGTCATATGGGCAATAAGCAGACCGACATTCTGCTTCCTCTTTTTATCTCAGGGATTACGTTTCTCACGTTCAACGAAAAAAATATTATATGGAAGAATCTTGACAATTCGGACGCCCTTGCGTTACTGTCTATAAATGACATTTCAAAGATTGTAGGACGTTCCTGCAGTTCCGACAGCTGGAACGGAAAAAACAATCTGAAAAATGCCCGGACGGCGATGCGCCTCATGGAAGCATATTCCATCGACGCGCTTCTCAATACCGACGCCGCGTATCCGGCGCTTCTGCGCGAGACGGTAAATGCTCCGTTCATGCTGTTTTACCGGGGTAATGCCGGATGTCTCGCAGAGCGGACGGTATCAGTCGTGGGAACGCGGATGATGAGCCCTGAGGGAAAGGCCGCTGCGTTTTCCTTTGCGTACGACGCAGTGCGTGACGGCGTTACGGTTGTCTCAGGCCTTGCGGACGGCATAGACGGTGCGGCCCACAGCGGTGCGGTTGAAGCGTGCTTCGATGCGGTTGAGTCGGGGGAATCGGCTTCAGAATTGTGCGGAAAGACCGCGGCCGTGCTTCCGTGCGGACCGGACACGATTGCGCCTGCAAACCACAAAAAGCTTGCCGGGCGCATTCTTTCGACGGGCGGCTGTCTGGTGAGCGAGTATATGCCGGGAACGCCTGTAGAATCGTGGCGTTTCGTGCACCGCAACCGCATTATCGCGGCTCTTTCGCCTGCAACCGTCGTTGTGGAGGCGCCTCCGGGAAGCGGTGCGCTTATTACGGCTGAGTATGCGGTCGATTACAGCAGGGACGTCATGTTCCACGAGGCCGCTTTTTCGATGAACGCGGCTGCTGTTTCGGCCCGGGTGAAGGCGAAGCTTGAGCGCGATTTTGCTGCCGGTAAGACGGCGAAGCATAAAGTTGAAAATACGCCGGAGAAATATCTTTCAGATGGAGCCCCGGTAATAAAAAATTATGCTGATTACTGCCGATGCCTTGCCGAAATGCCGGGCATGCGCAGTACGATGCAGAAAAATAAAGACGGACAGCTTCCGCTTTTTGACGGAGACGGTTCAAAAGAAGGATGATATGGCTGAGACAACAACTACTACAGACGCTGCAGCAGAAAAAAAAGCTGCCGCTCCTGCAGCAAAGAAAACTGCTTCAAAGGTAAAAAAAGCACAATCAACACTTGTCATTGTAGAGTCACCGGCAAAGGCGCACACGATCGAGAAATACCTCGGACCGGGATATACCGTAAAGGCTTCCATGGGTCATCTTATAGACCTGCCGAAGTCGCGCCTTGCAATCGATGTCGACCACGGATTTCAGCCTGAATATATTACCGTCCGCGGTCGGGCAAAACTGCTCAAGGAACTGCAGCACGACGCAAAGAAAGCCGACAAAGTCCTGCTCGCAAGCGATAACGACCGCGAAGGAGAGGCTATCGCATGGCATTTGAACAATGCGCTCAAGACCAAAACGTCGGCCCCTATTAACCGTATCGTGTTCAACGAAATTACGCCTGTTGCCATCAAGGAAGCTGTTCTTCATCCGGGCAGCATAATCGAAAGCAAGGTGAATGCGCAGAAAGCACGCCGTGTGCTCGACCGCCTCGTCGGCTACAATCTGAGTCCGCTTCTCTGGAATAAAGTAAAGAACGGCCTTTCCGCCGGACGCGTGCAGTCTGTGGCGCTGCGCCTTATCTGCGAGAGGGAAGACGAAGTAGAGCATTTTATGCCGGAAGAGTACTGGACGCTCGACGCCGATTTTGCGAAAGGTAAAACGGCATTCACGGCGCAGCTTGTTTCGTACAAAGGCGAAAAAGCCGAACTGAAAAGCGAGCAGTCCGTAAACGATATAATCAGTCTTATTCAGAGTTCGGACTGCACGGTGACGAGCGTGAAGGACACCGACAAATCTGTCCGCCCCAAACCGCCTTTTACGACGTCGAAGCTGCAGCAGGCTGCCGCCAACCGCCTCGGATATACGTCGCGCAAGACCATGCAGATAGCCCAGCAGCTGTACGAAGGCGTAAATATCGGGGCGAACCGCGTCGGTCTCATCACGTATATGCGTACCGATTCAGTCCGTATTTCACAGACTGCGCTCACCGACGTCCGCGACTGGCTGACCAAGAATTATCCGAACGACCTTCCGCCTGAGCCGATTAAGTACGAAGTGGGAAAGGAAGCGCAGGATGCGCATGAAGGCATCCGTCCGACGTACGTCTCGTATACTCCCGATTCGGTAAAGGAATACCTTACGCGCGACCAGCTCCGCCTGTACACAATCATCTGGGAGCGTTTTGTTTCCAGTCAGATGAACAACGCGAAAACGCGGACGACAAGCGTCGAAATTACCGCAGGAGACGCGGTGTTCCGCGTTTCGGCCGGAAAAATCGTGGAAAAAGGATTTTACGACGTCATAAAGCTTCTTTCCTCAAAGGAAGACAAGACGGGCAATCTGCCTTCCCTGAAAGAGGGCGAGAAGATCGAATGCAAAAAATTTTACCCCGAACAGCATTTTACCCAGGGGCCGGCGCGCTATACCGACGCGTCAATCGTACGTACGCTTGAAGAAAAAGGCATCGGGCGCCCGTCGACGTACGCACCTATAATTTCCGTGCTGCTTGACCGCTACTATGTTACGCGGACGAATAAACAGCTCGTGCCGACTCAGCTCGGCAGAATGATATGCAAGATTCTTGTCGAATCGTTCCCTAAAGTAATCAACGAGCATTTTACGGCGCAGGTCGAAAATGACCTCGATAAAGTCGAGCAGGATCAGCTCGTGTGGAACAATATGATAGGGGATTTCTACGCTCCGTTTAAAAAACGGGTCGACGAAGTCATGACGACACAGGAAAGCATCAAGGGCTTTCTCGACGAACCGACGGACAAAATATGCGAGAAGTGCGGCCGTCCGATGGTCAAAAAACTCGGCCGCTTCGGATACTTCCTCGCATGTTCCGGATTCCCCGAATGCCACAACACGCGTTCGATTCCGCTTGCAAAATGCCCGATGCCGGGATGCAACGGTGAAATTGTCGCGCGGAAAACAAAGGGACGCGGGAAGGAATTCTACGGATGTACGAATTATCCGAAATGCAACTTCATCACGCATTTTAAGCCGATAGACCAGTACTGTCCGAAGTGCGGCTGGTTCCTTGTCGAAAAATTCGACAAAAAGAACGGCACGTATAAATCGTGCATCAATCCCGACTGCGATTACCTGCATTCGGCTGACGAAGCAGCTGCAGCCGACGAGGCAGCAGCTCATGATACTGCCGCCTCCGACGACGATCAGGCATAATGCATGGGCGGTCCGGAAACACTTCGCAGCTGTACGGAAGAATTCCTTCTGTACCTCGACGCTGTGAGGGGGCTTTCAGAAAATTCCGTTACGGCGTACCGCAATGACCTTTCGCAGCTCACCGGTTTCCTTGGCGGAGACCGGCTCATTTCCGATGTGACGGCCGAAGATATCCGGTCGTGCATCGGAATCCTTTCAAAAGAACAAAAAGCCGCGTCGACAGTAAACCGCTTTATTGCGGCGGTGAGAACTTTTTTTGCCTATTGCCGGAAATTTGAGTATATTCAAACTAATCCGGCGTTGGAAATCAGGACAGTAAAGATGCCGAAACATCTGCCCCGTTTTCTTACCGGCCCGGAAATCGACGAACTGTGCAGGGAACCTGAAGAACACGAGATTTTGTGGCAGTCGCGCGACAGCGCGATTATCGAGATGCTTTATTCTTCGGGATGCCGTGTGAGCGAGCTTGCTTCGCTGCGGTTCGACGACATGGCCGACGATTACAGTTCTGCAGTCGTGACGGGAAAAGGAAAGAAGGACAGACGCGTGTATTTTGAAGAGGACGCACGGAAAGCGTTCGGAACGTATCTTGACGACCGGAAGAAATTATTTGCTGATAAACATATGAAAGATACCGTGAACCGGATATTTGTGAACCAGCAGGGAACGGCGCTTACACCGCACGGAATAGGGTGGATTATTGCGCGCTATTCGGGACCTGAAGGAACGAATCACCATATATCTCCTCATGCGCTCCGCCATACGTTTGCGACTGCGATGCTCTCATCCGGCGCGGACGTACGCGTTGTGCAGGAACTTCTCGGTCACGCGAGTATTTCGACGACGCAGCGATATACGCACATTACGACGGAGCGTCTCATAGATATGTACAACAAAGCACACCCTCACGGAGGTAAGGATAATGAGTAAGAAATTTCCGAAAATACGCAGCACGACGGTAATAGCTGTGCGGCGCGACGGAAAAGTTGCAATGGCCGGCGACGGACAGGTCACGGCCGGCAATACGGTGGTAAAAGGAAACGCACGCAAAGTGCGCAAAATATACGACGGTAAAATCCTTACGGGATTTGCCGGTTCAGTTGCCGATGCGTTTACGCTGTTCGACAAGTTCGAGGAAAAACTCAAGGAATACAACGGTGACATTATGCGCTCCGCTGTCGAGCTTGCGAAGATGTGGCGCACCGACCGTTCGCTCCAGAAACTTGAGGCGGAGCTGCTCGTTGCGAACAGCGACAAAATTTTACTGATTTCAGGGGACGGCAACGTGATTGAGCCTGAAAACAACGTGTGCGCGATCGGCAGCGGCGGAAATTATGCGTATTCCGCGGCGCTCGCATATCTTGAAAGTTCCGGCATGAGCGCGAGGGAAATAGCCGAGAAAAGCCTTGCAATAGCGGGAAAGATATGCATCTATACGAACGATAATGTGACTGTGGAGGAAGCGTGATGGCTGAAGAAACCAAATCACTGCCTGAAGTGCATGCTGATTTAACACCGAAAGAAATAGTGGAGAAACTCGATCAATATATCATCGGACAGACAAAGGCAAAGCGCGCTGTTGCAGTTGCACTCCGCAACCGTTACCGCCGTCTGAAGCTTCCTGAGGAAATCCGCGACGAGGTTGCGCCGAAGAACATACTCATGATCGGCCCGACCGGCGTGGGGAAAACCGAAATTGCGCGCCGTCTCGCGAAACTCTGCGGGGCGCCGTTCCTCAAAGTTGAGGCAACGAAATACACGGAAGTCGGCTACGTCGGACGCGATGTCGAATCGATGATACGCGACCTCATGGCTGTCGGCTACAACGACGTTAAAGCCGAGATGGAAGAGCGGCTCCGCGAGAGGAGTGCACCCGTCGTCGAAGACAGACTGCTCGACCTTCTGCTTCCGGGGACGTCCGAAAAGGACAGGAAAGCGCGCGCGAACGAAAAGAAAGACGGCGCGGTGCTCGGAAATATTTTCGGCGGCCCGGTTATAAAGCCGTCTTCCCCCGCGGAAACAAAAACTGTAGATACGACGAACGTTGCGGAAGGTTCGTCCGCCGCTGCGGACGCCAACGGAGAAGATTCAACTCGGGAAAAATTCCGTCAGATGCTTCGCGACGGAAAACTTGAAGACCGCGAGATAGAGCTCACTATCCGCCCGCAGTTTCAGATGCCCAACATGGAAATCATTGCCGGCGGAAACATGGAAGACTTTGAGAGCGGCATGCAGAACATCGCGGGCATGCTTTCAGGCGGGAACAAACCTAAACACCGTACTGTTACAATCCGCGAGGGACGCAAGATAATCACCGAGGAAGTGCTCGACAGCATGATCGACTCCGACAAGGTTGCCGACGAGGCTAAGAAGCGCGTGCAGCAGAGCGGCATCATATTTATCGACGAGATAGACAAGATTGCAACGAAGAAAAGCGAAAGCCACGGACAGGACGTTTCCCGCGAGGGAGTCCAGCGCGACATCCTTCCGATTGTCGAAGGAAGCAACGTAAATACGAAATACGGGGTCATCGACACGTCGCACATTCTGTTCATCGCAGCCGGCGCATTCAGCGTGTCGGCGCCGAGCGACCTTATTCCCGAACTTCAGGGACGGTTTCCGCTGCGGGTCGAACTCGACGCGCTCAAGAGGGATGATTTCCGCCGCATTCTTACGGAGCCGCGGAACGCACTTACGAAACAGTACGCGGCGCTCCTTGCAACCGAAGACGTGACGATAAACTTTACCGACGATGCTATCGACCGGATGAGCTTCCTTGCTGAGGATGTGAACAGCCGCAGCGAGAATATCGGCGCGCGCCGGCTTCATACGATTATGGAAAAGGTCCTCGACGACATTTCGTTCGGTGCCGACGAACACAGAGGTGAAACGGTGAACATCGACGAAAAATACGTCGACGAAAAACTCAACGGTCTTGTGGCTGATCAGGACTTGTCCCGGTACATACTGTAGAGCGGAGCAATGCATTTTAACGATAACGACTTTCAGCGCAATTCCAATATTTCATGTATTTTCGACATGATATGGCGCAACCGCACTATGAGCCGGATTGATATTGCCAGGCAGCTGAATCTGTATCGTTCCACGGTATCGAATATTATCGGGACGCTGATAAGCAACGAAGTGATACTTGAAGGCGGGACCGAGACTGAAGTCACGCGCAGCGGCCGTAAACCAGTCAATCTCACAGTAAACGATTCGTTCGGCTGTGTCGTCGGAATCGAACTGCAGATCGACGTTTTTTCAGTCGTTGCGAGCACATTCAGCGGGGACGTGATTTTTTCGATGGAGGGCGAAACTCCGTCAGCTCCCGAACTCGCTGATAAGCCCGTGCAGTCTTTTCTGTACAGCGTTGATAAAATCATGGAGCGGATAATTCCCGAGACGGCGAAACTTGCAGCGCCGCCGCTCGGAATAGGCATCGGTATTCCCGGCATCATCGACATTGACAGAGGAATCGTCATCAGGTCCGATCCGTTCCAGCTTCATAATTTCAGCTATGCCGATACGCTCAGAATGCGCTACGGCATACCGCTGATAATCGAGAACGACGCAAAATGCTGCGCATGGCTGCAGTGCGAGAACTACCGCAACAATTCCGGCCGTGATTTTTTGAGCGTTCTTACGCGCAATTATAAGAACAACGGACGCGGATGTCCCGATTATTATAAATACGGAATCGGAGTCGGACTCGCCGCTACGATGGGCGGGCACGTTCTGTACGGACACAATTATGCGTTCGGCGAATATATTTCACATTCATGGAAACCGAACAAGGCGGGGCAGAACGGACTTCCCGACGCGGTTATTAACACCGTGCAGACGAACGACGATTCCTACGCGGAGTTCATCCGCGATTTGTTTTCGACGCTCACGACGTTTATTCCGCTTCTGGCTCCGAACGCCGTATTTCTGCACGGGCAGCCTGCCTCTCGTCATCAGCTTATCCATACCGTAATCGCCGAACAGGTACCGCAGTTTCTGAAAATGCTGGACAGCTGCAATGCGTCGTTCACCATAATGCAGGAACTGCCGGGCGAAATAGCGCACGGAGCTGCCGCCATGTTTCTTCAGAGACTGTTTTCCGTCGACGAAACGTACGGCAGCAGTTCATATTCCCGTCTTTACTGGGATGAAATTTTTTCCCTCAGACAAAAAAACAAAGAAAAAAAACAATTTCACACAGCCTGATATCTCCGGTCAATCTGTAAAATCAGTCTGCCTTTTCATATGCCGCTCTACTCTTTCCATGCGAAACTGTATCGCTGTTTTTAGTACATAAAAAGTACTAAAAACAGCGAAATTTACAGGAAATTTCATTATTTAACCGTTGACAAATCAAAATACTGGTCTTATAGTTGTTAATAAGTACAGAGATTGTACAAACAGCTTCTGTACCAGATTTGCGTATGCAGATCCCAAAAAAAGGTAAAGGAGAAAAAAATGAAAAGAATTGTAACGGCAATGGCAGTTCTTGTCGCAACGGCAGGCATTTTGTCCGCAGGCGATGTATCGGTGGCATTGGAAGCGAAAGTCAATGTATGGTCAAAAACAGGGGCCGACACACAAGGATTCAATATTGTCCAGGGAGACGACTATCTCGCCCAGCTGCGGCTCGGCTACGATGCTGAATTCGGCGGAGGGTATATCCGTTTAAGATCGGGTGAAATGAACCGGAACAATATATGGACCGGAAAATCACCATGGACCGCAGACGCCAAATCTTTCGGTATGGACCGCTGGGGTATGTATATAAAGCCTGTCAAACAGTTTAAGTTTACGATCAGCAACGCCGCATACGAAGTGTTCGCCGAAAGTATAAACTGGGAGCCGATTTTCGGTGCAGGTTTTTTTGAAAATTCAAGCGCACCGCATGCTGTCCTGGAACTGTTCCCGGTAGACGGACTTACTATTGCAGGCGGAATTACAGCTGAAGATGAAGATACCGGGAGCTATGGGATTACCGACAATCCGTTCAGCACGTTTGAAGGTGTCGTTAAATACGACATCGCAAACATTGGAAGTGCGGCGCTGGAGTTCAGCAATGCCTCTAAGAACGACAGCGGTTTCGGAAAAGACGGCGATGTAAAGAGAATCGGCGCACAGTTCAATTATACCGGCGTAGACAAACTTTCAGTTCTTGCCGGATATTCTGCCGTTATTGTGTCGGGCGATGCTTTCGACGATGCTAACGATATTCTCGATGCTGCCGGTGAAACAAAGCTCTCTTCTCTTGCGCAGAACCGCCTCGAACTTTTCGTAACATACAGCGGAATAGACAAACTCACGCTTTCACTCTATGAAGCAGCGCTTCTCCGCGGCGAAGGATGGGGTGATTTCGGAAACCGTCTCGCTGTAAAAGTCGCATATCAGGCGACTGACAAGCTGTCTTTCTGGACACGCGAAAACCTGTTTATGAACTACGGCAGCAACAATCATGGATGGGGTGCGTATCAGCTTGCAAACAGCAGCGACAAAGATCAGAAAGGTCTCCGCGCGGAGCTTTACGGCAGCTACGATTTCGGAAAAGGAATCGGAACGTACGTCGGTGTCAGGTTTGACTACGATATGACATCGGAAGGTCCTTCAAAACCAACAGACGATGATGCTCGTCTCACATATTCAATTCCGGTCGGCATCACGGTTAATTACTGACACTTAGGCGGCGGAAATTAAAATTTGTTAATATCAGGTAGAGGCAAGCTTCTCCTGATGTGACCGGCGGCGTTTTCACCTCCTTATTCAGCGCCGCCGGTTTTCTATTTAACCTTTTTTTTACGTCAGGCAGTGCGGACTGCTTCTTTTCCTGCTGCGACGGCCCCTGTATTGACCGGAATAAGACGATGTTTTTCTTCGGGGAAAAATTCTTTGAAGAATGATTCCGTTTCGACGAGCGCGAGCGCATTCGTTGCTGCGGCAAGTGCCCCGAGCATGACCATATTCGCCGTTTTCTCGTTTCCGATTTTCCGCGCAATATCCGTCGCCGGAATGCTCACGATTCTGACGTCCGTTCTGCGGGGCGGCTCTGTAATGAGCGTCGTATTGACGAGCATAAGTCCGTTCGGCTTGATTATCTGTTCCGCGGCTGCAAGGCTGTCCTGATTCATGACGACGACGGAATCCGCCCGTGAAATGACGGGACTTGCGATTTCCGTATCGGAAATAATAACGTTCGCACGGGCTATTCCGCCGCGTTTTTCTGCGCCGTAGAACGGGAAAAAAGTCACGTTTTTTCCTTCCTTCATCGCGCAGAATGCCCATATCTGTCCGAGCGAAACGATTCCCTGTCCGCCGAAACCGGTGAAAAATGTTTTTTCCGTCATTGTGCGCCTCCCTTTGTCCTCTGAAGGAAATTGTCCGGCAGCGTGTTTTTGATTTCGCCGAGAGGGTAGTACGGAATCAGCTTTTCCGCAACCATGTCCGCAGCCTGCACGGGCGAAACGCCCCAGTTTGTCGGGCACGGAGACAGGACTTCCACCATCGTCGAACCGTATCCGGACATCTGCGCCTCGAATGCGGTTCGTATATACGTTTTGAGCTGTCTCACATGCGCGGCTGTGTCGGTCGCTCCGCGAGCCAGATACGTCGTTCCCTGCAGCGTCGCGAGCATTTCCAGAACTTTTATGGGATACCCCATGCCCGCCGGAAATTCAGGATCGCGTCCGAGCGGGGCGGTCGCCGCCTTCTGATGGACGAGCGTTGTCGGAGCCATCTGTCCGCCCGTCATTCCGTAAATCGCGTTGTTGATGAAAACCGTCGTGAACCGTTCTCCGCGGTTGGCTGCATGCACTGTTTCCGCCGTGCCGATTGCCGCAAGATCTCCGTCTCCCTGATAGCAGATGACGAGGTGGTCGTTCAGGATCCGTTTTACGGCGCTCGCTGCGGCCGGAGTCCTGCCGTGTGCCGGCTGAACGGAGTCGAAATCGAAATACAAATCGGCCCATATTGCGCAGCCGACGGGATTCGTAATAATCGATTTTTCGCGGAGTCCCATTTCGTCCACAAGTTCCGCGATGATCCGGTGTACGACTCCGTGTCCGCATCCTGCGCAGTATTTTGTCTGAACCTTAATCAGCGATTCCGGATGTGCGTATGTTTTTTTCATTGTATTCCTCCGTTCACTATCTGACGGATGCGCTCGAAAATTTCTTCCTCCGTCGGAATCACGCCGCCGGCATGCGGAAGCAGACTGACAGGCACTCTGTCGTGTACTGAAAGCCTCACGTCTTCTATCAGCTGTCCCATACTCATTTCCACGACGAGCATCGGTTTTCCGCTTCCTGAAATCCGCTCAAGTTCCGTATACGGAAACGGCCAGAGCGTTATAGGCCGGAAGAGGCCGACCTTCAGTCCCTGTTCGGCCGCCAGCTGCTGTGCTCCCTGACAGACACGCGCCGCGCTGCCGTAAGCGATGAGTACGATATCAGCTCCCTCGCAGCCGTTTTCTTCGAACCGTATTTCTTCGGCTTCTATTTTTTTATACCGCTCGTATCTGGCGCGGACCTTTCGTTCAAGTTCTTCGGGATCAAGTATGATCGAAGTGATGTGATGCGGTTTCCGGTGCGTCTGCTCCATCTGTCCGACCGACCATTCCGATTTTACGGGCAGGGAGGCCTGCTCCTTGTATTCGGGAAGCGCGACGCTTTCCATCATCTGTCCGATAAGGCCGTCACCGAGAATCATGGCGGGCATGCGCCATTTGTCCGCAAGGTCGAACGCAATGTACGTAAGGTCCGCCGCTTCCTGAACGCTTTTCGGCGCGAGAACGAGTACGTGATAGTCTCCGTGTCCGCCGCCTCTTGTCGACTGAAAATAATCGCTCTGCGCCGGCGCGATAGATCCGAGACCCGGTCCGCCGCGCACCATGTTGATATACACGCAGGGCAAATCTGCTCCTGCTGCGTAGGAAATTCCTTCCTGCTTGAGCGAGATTCCGGGACTCGACGAACTTGTCATTGCCCGTATTCCGGTGCTTGCCGCGCCGTAGACCATGTTGATTGCAGCGAGCTCGCTTTCCGCCTGAATGAAAATCCTGTCGTGTTCCGCCATATGACACGCCATCCACGCAATAAGTTCGTTCTGCGGCGTTATAGGATATCCGAAATATGCTCCGCATCCCGCTCTGATTGCCGATTCCGCAATCGCTTCATTGCCTTTCATCAGTATACGTTTCTGATTCACAGCTCGTCTCCTTCGAGTTCATACACCTCGATTGCCGTATCGGGACACACTACGTAACAGGAACCGCATGCAATACACGTTCCTGTGTCGGTTTCCGGTTTCTCCGCGAATACGGCCGGAAATATTCCGGTGGAATTCACTGAAGTTCCGGCTGCAAGTATGTGCCGCGGACAGGCTCTGACGCACAGGTAACAGCCTTTGCATCGTTCGCTGTCAATGGTGATTTTTCCTCTTTTCATACATACTCCCAATAAAATAGTAAGTAAGATTATACTGCTGTTTCCCCGTAGACAGATTCTTTTCGTAAATATTCAGCAATTTCTGATTTTTACGATGTTTTTGTTTGTTTTGTCAATATGACACATTGACAAAATTTGTATTTATGTTATATTTTCAACGTCCACACATATTTTAGATGCTGTTTTCCGTAGAAAAGTTGCACTTTTAAGGAGTTTTCTTTCCATGGCAATTGAAATTACCGCTACCGGCAGCTATGTACCGGAAAAAATAGTAACAAACGACGATCTTTCGAAAATAGTTGAAACATCCGACGAATGGATTCGCTCGCACACGGGTATCAGTACCCGTCATATTGCGAGCGACGATGAAGCGACTAGCGATCTGGCGTATGAGGCGGCAATGAGCGTTCTGCGCGCTGCCGATCCCGAGGATCCCGGACGTGCAGCCGCCGGCATCGACCTCGTCGTCGTTTCGACGGCCTCACCCGACTATCCGGGCTTTCCGTCCGTGGCGTGTATAGTGCAGAACAGAATCGGAGCAAAGAATGCAGCCGCTATGGATTTAACGGCCGGCTGCACAGGATTTATTTACGCGCTTGAGACGGCAGCCGGCATGATGACGGCCGGGGGCAGAAAGAGGGCGCTTGTTATCGGCGCGGATACGCTGTCGCGTATTACCGACTGGACAGACCGGAATACGTGCGTTCTGTTCGGCGACGGAGCCGGAGCCGTGCTGCTTGAGTCTACGGATGCGCCTTCCTCCGGTCCGGGGAAGCGTGGCATAATCCGTTCCATTCTCGGAGCCGACGGATCAGGCTTTGAATATCTTATGCTGCGCCGGGGCGGTACGCGGGAGCCGTTCAAAAAAGGTGAGGTCGTCGAAAGACCTGCATACATCGAAATGGACGGACCTGCGGTCTATCTGTTTGCGGTGAACGCCGTTGCGACTACGATAAAAAAACTCCTTTATTCGGAAGGGCTTTCCATGGATCAGATAGCGCGCATAGTTCCCCATCAGGCGAACGAACGCATAATAAGCGCAGCCGCAAAACGTCTCGGAGTCAGCATGGATAAATTCTTCCTCAATATCGGAAAATATGCGAATACTTCGACGGCGTCGGTTCCGATTGCACTCAATGAGCTGGCTCATGAAGGTTCGCTGAAAAAAGGCGATATTATCATGACTATAGGATTCGGTGCCGGGCTCACGTACGGCGGCAACCTGATAGTCTGGTAAAAGAGCGCTCCGGAACGGAGAAGATTGCATTTTTTTCTAAACAAGCGTTTTTATTTACCGATAATCAAGGTATGAATACCTTTACGAGATCAGTAGATTTACTCCACCGCGGCATGGATGTCGATTCACTGCGGTATCAGGTTTCCGCCAACAATATGGCGAACAGTGAAGTACCGAATTTCAAGCGGTCCGTAGTTAACTTCGAGAGTGAACTCAAGCGCGCGTTTGAATCGGAGGAGGCCGCGAAAAGCGGTTTCCAGCTGACGCGTACCGACGGCCGGCATATCGCTTTGAACGAACCGTATGACTATCGTGAGGTGCAGCCGCGCCGCGTGCTCGACTATACGACGACGAGCAAGGCAAACGGCAATAACGTCGACGCAGAGACTGAAGCGATGCTCGTTCTCCAGACACAGATGCAGTACAAGCTGCTTTCCGAGCTGACGAATTTCGAGTTTTCTCAGGTTAATACGGCGATGAAGAAATAGACGCCAAAAAGCCATCCATGGCTTTTTGGCTCTGCGGGTTATGCAAAGTATAACTCGCGAGATGTGATGCGGGTTGACGACGCGCCCTCCGTGGCGCCGGATAAAACAGTGAACGCCGTCACACTTTTTTTTGCTCTGCGGGTTCCGGGTTCATTGTAAACTTTTTTATAGGAGATGCTTATGGGACTTTTTACCAGTATAAACGTTGCTGCAACGGGAATGAGTGCGGAACGGTTGCGATCCGACGTCATCTCGAACAATATTGCAAACGCTTCTACGACCCGCACTCAGGAAGGCGGCCCGTTCAAACGCTCCCGCATCGTACTTGAGGCTGCCGGCGACAAAACAACCCAGTGGCGTTCTCCGTTTACTCCTGATGACCTGGACAACGGCCCGGGGAAGGGGGTCAAAGTCCTCAAAATCGTAAAGGACACCGATACGGCAGGGCGCCTTGTCTACGACCCGACACATCCCGATGCAGTCAAATCGGGTCCGAACAAGGGATACGTCGAATATCCGAACGTCAACATAGTGAACGAAATGGTTGATCTTATCTCCGCTTCCCGCGCGTATGAGGCCAACTCGACTGTGATAGAGGGAGCAAAGGATATGTTCTCTTCCGCACTGGAAATAGGCAGATAACAGCGGTATAATTAAGTACGGTGGGTAAAAATGAAGATTCCTGAATTCAGTACATTACAGATGACGCGCACGGACCCGGCTCATACGGGAACTGCAAAGCTTTCCGATATTGCCGGTGCTCCTTTCAGCGGCATTCCGTCGGCGGCTGAGAAAGGTGCTGAAAAGACGCAGCTTAACTTTGAGGATTATCTGCTTAACGCAATGAACTCGATGAACAGCCAGCAGATCGACGTGTCGAATCTTGAACAGCAGGTTCTTACCGATCCTGATTCGGTCGATCCTCAGGACGTGACGATTGCAATGGCGAAAGCCCGCATGTCGCTCAACCTTGCGCAGACAGTCATCGACCGTATCGTCACGGGCTGGAACGAAATTACAACGACACGGTAAATCCGGTGTTTTTTACGTTAAATAGAAGTTTCCGCTTTTCAAATGCACCGAAATGTGCTACAATAATATAATAATAGTTTTAACGATTCGTTCACGGGAGGGGACAGATGAACGAATGGCTTAAAAAGCTGACAACATCCGTAAAAGATTTATGGGCAAAAGGTACAACGGTACAGAAAATCATTCTGTTTGCTGTCATTGCCGCTGTAATCGTAGCAATCGTTCTCGCAACGACTCTTTCTGCAAAACCGACGACGGTGCGCCTTTTTAACGCGCCCGTCACCGATGAAACTGCACGTACGAAGATTCTCGATAAACTGAGTGAACAGAACGTCGCCGCTTACACGACGGACGACGGCTATATTTCCGTGCCTGACGAAAGGACTGCCCGCCGTATGCGCGACGTGCTTATCAGCGAAGGTCTTGTTCCGTCGAACATCGATCCGTTTGCGAGCTTTTACAACAGAAGCTGGTCGACGACTGATGCGGAACAGAACGTCAAGTTGAAAAATGCAATCACGCAGACTGTCAAGCAGCATATTGAAGCGCTCGACGACGTGACGAGCGCCGACGTTAATATCGTGCTGCCCGACGACAAACTTTTTTCCGCCGACCAGAATCCTGTCACGGCGAGCATAATTCTGCGCGTGAAACCGGCAAGTTCGCTGCTTTCCGACCGCAAGCGCATTCTCGGCATACAGCGCCTTGTGCAGATGGCTGTCGAGGGACTGCAGCCGGACAACATCACTATAGCCGATGCTGACGGCAACATTCTCAATGATTTTGCCGGCATGGCCGACAGCGACAGAGTCGACCTCGTCGCGAAGCAGCAGAAACTGATACAGAAACTAGAGACTCAGTACCGTGCGAAAATCCTCAAGTCGCTTCAGAGTACGCTTACGGCGGACCGCGTGCGCGACCTCGACATCAAGATAGACATGGACATGTCGAAAAAAACGTCGGACTCTACAATTTATTCGCCGATCGTTATCAAAAAAGATAATCCCGATACGCCGTACGATGATTCGGAATACCGCGACACGCTGCCTGTTTCGCAGCAGACTGTCACGAAGGAATGGCAGGGCACCGGTTATAATCCTGAAGGACCTGCGGGAACGGAGGGGCAGACGCCTCCGGTCTATTCCGACATGTCCAATGTTATCGGAAAGTCAACCGAGACGGGCGTGACGCAGAACAACGTCGTGAATACGACGAAAACGCAGGAAGAGGTAAGCCCTCAGATTGACCGCGTCACCGTGGCTGTAAACGTCGACGGCATATGGACGACGCCGAAAGATACGAAGAGCCACAATTATCTCATAAACGACGACGGCTCGATCAAGCGTGTGTATACTCCTGTCTCAAAGGAAACGCTTGAGCAGCTTGCCAGTTATGTGCAGGACGCTGTCGGATACGATAAAAGCAGAAATTACCGCGTTACTGTTACGAATATTCAGTTTGACCGCACCGCGCAGTTTGCGGCGGAAGATGAAGCGTATTTCAAAGCGCTTCAGACCCGCCGGACAGTTCTGCTGGTGCTTGCCGCAATCGCCATTGTGCTCGTCGGATTCATTGCTTTCCGTTTTGTGAGCAGGGAAATCGAACGGCGCAAACGGCTCCGCGACGAGGAACTTCTCAGAAAGCAGCAGGCGGCGCGCGAACAGGCGCTGTGGGACGCGAAGGAAGACGGAATGGAAGTCACGATGTCGGTCGAGGAATCGCGCCGGGCGGAGCTGCAGGAAAACGCTGTCGCGATGGCAAAGGAGCATCCGGAAGACGTTGCGATGCTCATACGTACGTGGCTGATGGAGGAGTAAGAGTATGGCAGACGAAGCAAAGGCTGCTGCAGCACCTGCAGCTAAAAAAGACAACCCGAAGCCTATTCCGAAGCCGGGCAGCCTGAAGCCTGCGACTCCGGCCGGCGGAAAGAAAAACGCGAAAGACTACAAAAGTCTTACCGGGCGCCAGAAGGCGGCTATATTCCTCGTTTCGCTCGGCAGCGACGTTTCCGCCGAAATCATGAAGCACCTGCGCGAAGACGAGGTCGAGACATTAACATTTGAAATTGCGCGCCTTGAAACTGTCGATGCGGAATTCAAGGACGCCGTTCTTGAAGAATTTCAGGAACTCATGAATGCGCAGAATTTCATCACGACGGGCGGTATCGACTATGCCCGCGAACTGCTTGAAAAATCACTCGGCAGCCAGAAAGCCATAGATATTATCAACAGACTGACGAGTTCCCTTCAGGTGCGTCCGTTCGATTTTATAAGGCGTACCGATCCTGCCCATCTGCTGAACTTTATCCAGCAGGAGTATCCGCAGACTATCGCGCTTATTCTTGCGTATCTGGAACCGGGGAAAGCCGCAGTCATCCTGCAGAATCTGCCGGAGGAAATGCAGCCTGAGGTTTCGAAACGCCTCGCCACGATGGACCGTACGTCGCCCGACGTTCTCCGCGAGGTTGAACGCGTGCTCGAGAAGAAACTTTCTACGCTGTCGAGCGAAGACTACACCGCAGCCGGCGGCGTAGACAGCATCGTCGAAATACTCAACCTCGTCGACCGCTCATCCGAAAAAGCTATTATCGAGTCCCTCGAGGAAGACGATCCTGATCTCGCAGAGGAAATCAAAAAGAAGATGTTCGTTTTCGAGGATATCGTCATGCTCGACGACCGCGCCATCCAGAAAGTGCTCCGCGAAGTCGACACGCAGGAACTTGCAAAAGCGCTCAAATCTGTCGATACGGAAGTACAGGACAAGATATTCAGAAACATGTCGAAGCGTGCGGCGAGCATGCTCAAGGAAGATATGGAGTTCATGGGTCCCGTCCGTCTGAAGGACGTCGAGGAATCGCAGCAGAAAATCGTTTCTACAATCAGGCGGCTGGAGGATTCGGGCGAGATTGTCATTGCACGTTCCGGTGAAGACGAACTTGTAACCTGATACTAAACGCGTAGAGGAAGCAAATGGCTAAAACTGTATTCCGCCCCGGCGAGATAAAAGCCCAGAAAGGCGAAGTAATGCTCAAACTTGTTCACGATTTCAATCCTGCTCAGAAAGAGAAAGTTGAGGACATTCCGGAATATGCGGGACCGACGGCCGACGAGCTCAGAAGAGAGGCTGAAGCGTATAAAAAGAATTGGGAAGCTGAAAAGCAGAAGATGCTTGAAGACGCGCAGGATTCTGCCGACGCTATCGTGAAAAAGGCCGAGGACGCGGCGTTTGCCGAAGTGAAGCGGCAGACCGATCAGGCGAATATTATTAAGGCCGACGCACAGCAGGCCGCAGAGGAAGTTGTTAAAAAAGCGCAGGAACAGGCGCAGGAGATTATTCAGGACGCCGAAAACAGGCAGCAGAAAATAGAATCGGACGCTCATTCCAAAGGATACGAAGAAGGCCACGACGAGGGATATAAGGACGGAGAGGACGAAGTGAATCGTCTTATTGAGCGCATGCACAAGATGCTCGATTCCGTCATGCAGCGGCGCGAGGAAATCCTCCGCGACACGGAGACCCAGATAGTCGAGCTTGTCATTCTCATGACGCGCAAAGTCGTTAAGATAATATCCGAGAATCAGAAGAGCGTCATCATGAGCAACGTGCTTGCTGCCCTTAAAAAAGTGAAGGGACGGGGAGACGTTACGCTTCGCGTGAACCTTGATGACGTGAAACTTACGACAGAACACATAGACGAATTCATTAAACGTGTGGAAAACATAAAGGGCATCACCGTCGTGGAGGATTCTTCCGTCGAAAAGGGCGGCTGCATCGTCGAGACTGATTTCGGAGCGATAGACGCACGCATCTCGAGCCAGCTGACGGAACTTGAGAACAAGGTCATGGAGATTTCTCCGGTGAAGACGCTTGCAAAATCAGACGTCATTACGCCTGATAATTAAAGACACGCTGATTTATCACGGGCGGGAAAATGCGGTCATCGTATACAGGGGAATTTGATTTTTCAAAATATCTCAAAGCTGCTCAGGAAGCTGAGCCGATTCTCTATGTGGGGCATGTGACTGCGGTAAACGGACTTGAGATTGAGAGCATGGGGCCCTGTTCCGTTATCGGCGAAATGTGCACGATAAAACTGTCCGCTGGCGATGAAAAACTTATGGCCGAAGTTGTCGGCCTTGACGGAAATAAAGTAAAACTTACTGCATACGGCGATACGAAAGGTCTCGAAATCGGCTGCGAGGTCGTTGCGTCGGGGAGTGTGCTCCGCGTTCCCGTCGGGATGAATCTGCTCGGACGCGTTATCGATGCGACCGGCAGACCGTGCGACGGTCTCGGCGAGATTGCACCCGACGCATATTATCCTGCCGTTGCGTCGCCGCCGGACCCCATGAAGCGTCTGCCGGTAAACAGGCGCATAGCGACGGGCGTGCGCGCGATCGACTCCCTGCTGACTGTCGGAAAGGGGCAGCGTCTCGGCATCTTTGCAGGTTCGGGAGTGGGCAAATCGACGCTCATAAGTATGATTGCGCGCAACACGAACGCGGATATAAACGTTATCGGTCTCATAGGCGAACGCGGCCGTGAAGTGCTCGATTTTATTAACCGCGATCTCGGAAAGGAAGGGCTCAAGCGTTCGGTCGTCGTCATGGCTACGAGCGATCAGCCGTCAATCTGTCGTCTGCGCGCGGCGTACGTGACGACAGCCGTCGCGGAATACTTCCGCGATCAGGGAAAGGACGTCATGCTCATGTTCGACTCCGTTACGCGTTTTGCCCAGGCACAGCGCGAAATCGGTCTTGCAAACGGCGAACCTCCCGCGCAGAAGGGATATCCGCCGAGCGTATTCGACATGATTCCGAAGCTGCTCGAACGTACCGGCACGAACGACAAAGGTTCCATCACCGCGTTTTACACGGTGCTTGTCGACGGCGACGATATGAACGAGCCTATAACGGATAAAGTACGCGGTACGCTCGACGGACACATCGTGCTCAGCAGAAAATTCGCGCAGGCGTATCATTATCCTGCGATCGACGTGCTGCAATCCATAAGCAGGCTTTCAAAACGGGTTACCGGCACACAGACGCAGAAGGCATGCGGCAGAATACGTTCGCTTATGGCAACATATGCGGATAATGAGATGATGATTACGACAGGCATCTATCAGAAAGGCAATTCGCCTGATATAGACGCGGCGGTTGAAAAACACGCCGCAATCGAAGAATTTCTGAAACAGGAAGAGTACGAGAAGTGTCCGATGGAAAACACGCTTAACAAAATTGCGGAACTTTCCGGCATACCGATTCCTGAGGAAGAATACGCTGAAAATCCCGCTGCGGAACTTCCGAGTACGGCGCAGACGGTCGATTCTTTCTCAACGGACAGTTGATGACAGATGAAGAAATTTGTTTTCCGGCTCGAAGACGTCATGAAATACCGCGAGTTCCTTCAAAGTCAGGCGGAGATTGAACTCGGAAAGGCGATGGCGGTCGAACATGAAATCCAGGCAAAACTTGATGAAATCGCCGCGCAGAGCATTGCGGTCAAAACGCAGATGAAGGGTTCGACTGATTTCAATGAAATCAATACGGCTCACAATTTTAATATACTGCTCGATCAGCAGAAGGAATATCTGCTGAAGCAGATGGCGGAGGCGAAAATCGTCTCCGAACAGAAACGCAAAGTGCTGCAGGAATCAATGCAGAAAACGGAAGCGCTCCACAAACTGCGGGAGCGTCAGCTTTCAGAATATCACGATGCGGAGAACAAAGAGGAAGAGAACACTGCGGACGACATAACGACGTCGCACTTTCATCGGAATTAATATTATTAATTAATAATGAAATGCCGAGCCGCCGATGAATTCGCGTATGATGGAACGGGGCGGGACTGCCGTCGGAGCAATCGGACTGAAATTGTTCAGAAAGCTCAGCAATCTGCACGCTTCCGAATATTCGGTCTGAAGCGGAGTCACGCAGCGGAGCAGCGGTTCCGCGTACACTTTGAGGACTGCGAGCTCGTAATCGAGCGCCGTGTTGAGAATCGCGTCCGCATTGTTCTGAAACGGAAAAATGTGTTCCTGTTCACCTTTCTGTACGTTCGGCCACATGGAAATAGTTTCGGCAGCACTCTTTCCGCGGAACTGCGCATCGCGTACGATGCGCCTGATAAGACGATTGTCGCTCGTCGAAATTCGGTTGTGGTCGTCAAGATTCAGCTGCGTAAGCGCAGACAGATAAATTTTAAACTTAAGATCCCGCGGAATGCGCGGCGTAAGCTTATCGTTCAGTCCGTGAATACCTTCCATAATCAGTATGTCGTTCGAATCCAGGCGCATTTTGTTTTTGTCTTCGTAATACCGTTCTCCGCTTGCAAAATTGTACGACGGAACTGTCACCTCCCTGCCGGCGAACAAATCGAGCAGGTTCTCATTAATAAGCGGAATGTCGAGCGCTTCAAGACACTCGTAATCGTAGTTGCCGTTCTTATCTTTGGGATTGCGCTCCCGTCCCACATAATAGCAGTCGAGGCTGATGACTTTCGGCTGATATCCGATGGCTTCAAGCTCGAGCGCGAGTTTCTTTGCCGATGTAGTTTTGCCTGAACTTGAAGGACCCGCGATGAGGACGACGCGGACCTCTCCGCTTTTTGCTGTCTGATCCGCAATCGATGCGAACTGCTTCTGCTGGAATAATTCCGCAATTTCGACAAAGTCGTTTACTTTCCGTTCGTTTACCAGCTTGTTAAGCGACGCGGCTGACGTTACGCCTATCCTTTTTCCCCATTCCTTATAGCGGCTGTATATTTCGAACAGCTTCGGCTGATCGATGAATTCCGGCAGTGTCGTCGGATCTGAAGACTTCGGAAAACGAAGGAGAAAGCCTTTTCCGTACGGCATAAGGTTGAATATTTTCAGAAAGCCCGTCGACGGAACGAGCGGTCCGAAATACAGGTCCGAAAATCCGTCGATTGAATTGATACGGACACGGGGAGGACAGAAGTAGTTGAGCTGCTTCCGTGTTTCTACAAGACCGAGTCCTTCAAAAAGCTGTACTGCTTCCGCGTAAGACAGAAACTGAGTATTTATGGGCAGATTGCTCGTAACAATTACACTCATCTCGGCTTCGAGCGATGCAATTTCTTCCTTACTGACCGGTCTGCCCGTTTCAAGCGTGTAGTAGTAGCCGTATCCGAGACTGTGACCGCATAAAAGCCGGGATGCAGGGAAAAGTTTATGGGACGCCGCGGCAAGAAGAAGGCAGAGCGAACGCCTGTAGACAAGAGCGCCGTCCTTGCTGTCGTCGAGCACAGGTTCGAGATAGGAATTGATTTCAAGACGCTTATCGAGCGGATTTACTTCGTTGTTTACGCGTACGGCAAGAATATGTTCTGCATTTTCTGAAAAATTGGATAAAAGCGAATCAATCGGTGTTCCGTACGGAACAATAAGTTTTTTTCCCGACGAAAAAGAGACAGCAAGTGTATTTTCCTGCATAATAGGCGGTACTGGAATTGGACCAGTGACTTCTACCGTGTGAAGGTAGCACTCTACCTCTGAGTTAACCGCCCGAAAAAACGCCGAAACAACGTAGTTATGATATTAACAAATAAAACCGCTATTGTCAAGAAAGCCGTGCTGCTTCACAATAAGGAGGAAAGCGGAACAGCACGGCAAAATATAGGAATATATTTTAGAAAGTGTACTTCACGCTCATTTGAATGAAACTGTTGTTCTGATACGCGCTGAACTCGCTCTTTTCAGCCGAATCGAAATTCGTAATGTACATGCCCGAGGCGATTACGTCGCATCCGCCTGCCAGATTGACTGTAAGTTTCGGCATCACGATGAAATCCTCCCGTTCGATGCCCCAGATGACGGAGCATTCCGGTTTGATTTTCTCATGATTCCACGTATCCGAAAGATTCACGATGATTTTGTCGTTCGAGTAAATGCCGTATTCGTTGTAGTCGACGTCTGTTGCTCCGTTGTCGTCCGCTTCTGCGTTGTTCAGAATGTACTGTCCGACCGTCTGTACGTTGATGTTCATGTTATTAACGGGAATGTTGTAGTCGAATCCCGCAACCCAGTTGAGCGAGTTGTTGTGGACCGCTTTGTCGGTTCCGTCCGTGTCGTCCGTGAGATAATAGCCGAACTCACCGCGGAGATTGACGGGACCTGCGGCCGCCGCCGCTTCCGCGCCGAATACCTGCAGTCTGTCATAGGCGAGGAATTTGTCGTCCTCCGCCGCCGTACCCGCAAGGTATTTTTCCACGTACGTTTCCAGTTTGTCGTAATTGACTGACGCCTGCTTGTAGTGGCCGTAGTAATACGAAAGCCCCGTGTCGACCGTACCGATCGTACCCGTCATGCGGATGCCCGCCTGACCGTATTTCAGCTGCTCAGTGTCGGGATACAGATCATCCGCCAGTGTTTCCGCCTGTGACAAGGCCGTGGTGTATGCGGCCGCATACGACGCCGCTGCCGATTGTGCAGCTGCAACTTCAGCAAGTGTGGTGGAACCGCCCGAAGCGTAATCTTCATATGCTTCCGTATACAATGTGGAATAATACTGTGAGGTGACGAGAGCGGTTGTGACATCCGTACCTGCCGCCGTCGTGACTGCCGATGTCAGAGCTGATACCTGAGCGGGTTCCCATCTGCCGTTTGCTGCAAGTCTGTCCGGCGTCATGAGCGGCGTGTATACGCCTTCAATGCGGAAGCTGTGCACGGCGAAATCCTTCGGATTGTTCCAGACGACGCGGAACATCGGTTCGGCGATGCGGCGGTCGATGTAGTCGGGGATAAGGAAGTCGGTGTAGTCGTTTGCGTTGAAGTTGTCGAGGACGTGGACTTTGTCTCCCTTTCCCCAGACGAGTTTCATGCTGCCCGCCTCGAGGGTGAAATCCCCGAGGTATGCGCGCATCGTGAGCTCGTCGAGTATTCCCCGCTGATAGTTTTTAATAATATCCTCGCTCACTGCAAGCTTTACGTCGATGTCGGCTTTGCCCGCATCGAACCGGAAGTCGATTTTAGCGGACGGGGTGACCGAGACCGGCGTGTCGCCTGCCGAATCCTGCTCCGAATCGGCGTAATACCGCGCGTCGAGCGTTCCTTCTCCGCCGACCGTAACCGAAGGAGCGGAGGATGCTGCACCGCTCCCCGTGTCGAAGCTGTCGAATGAGTCGGGCGTGTCGTCGCCGGCATAGAGTGAACCTGCTGCAAGCAGTACGGCTGCGGCGGTCAGAGCAATCAATTTTATTTTTTTCATTCAAATGATCTCCTTATTAATAAATCTGCTGTGAACAGCCGCCGCATTCTTTCGTGTGACGGCTGCAGAGATGTTTGTGTCATTTCCCTGTGTTCAGAAAACTTTCGGTGAAGACACGGTCGGGAATCGGTTTGTCGAGGACGATCCGGGTGATTGTAAGGCGGGTGGAATGTCCACTCTGAACGTTTGTAAGAACGTCCACTTTCGGGATGTTGTATCCGCTCACGTTCTCGAGTTTTTCGACGGTGAGCACTTTAATAAGATTTCCCTTTTTATCGTACATTTCGGCGTAGATGGGGATGAGCGTCTTTTTGTCTATCCACTGGATGCGGTACTGATACTGCGACGAGTCTGCGTCCACCGGAGTCGATTTGATTTTCCAGCAGTTGAAACCGTTTTTCGTCTCTTCTCCGAGCAGTTCGTGCGTGTCGTCGTCGAGTTCTCGCGTGGACATGTCGTCGTATGTTGCGTCGGTGCCCATGAACGACTGGCTTCCCTGGCTTGAGGCGATGCGGCGCGTCGTGCGGAGCGCGGGAAGGTAAATCCATTTGTCGTCAGCTTTATCTTTGTTCTCAATCTGGAGGAAGCGCGTATCTTTTACTGATGCGGGACTCCTGAATATCATGACGGCGGAGGCAAGTCCGTCCCTGCTGCGTCCGTATTCCTCGACAGTGCGGCTTTCGGACACGCTGCCGTCCTTTTCGATGAGCTCCATGGTGACGAGGGAGTGGTTGAACGACGGGTCTTTCACGTCGAGAACCTGTTTGATGACAGAGCGTCCGTCTTCGGCGAATGCGGATGTTCCTGCTGCGAGTAAAAGGGCTGCAGCGCCTGCTTTAATAATGTTTGTCATTTTCATAGTAGTATCTCCTTAATAAAATAATTCCGATTTATTTTCGTTTGTTTTTCGGGCGCATGAACTTCGGATCGTAGTTCGTGAGGATTCCCGGAATAACAGTCATTGCAAGCGCAGAGCTTGTGAACATGACGATTGCCACAAGAATGCCGATGTAGCGGAGAACGGCAAATTTCGAGAAGTAAAGCACGAGGAAGCCGAGTCCGACGGCGAGCGCGTTCGTAATAATGCCGTTGCCGCTTTTACGGAATGTACGTTTTGCAACCACATCGAGATCGTCGCATACTGCACGTTCCGCGCGGTATGACTCAAGAAAGTGGATCGTATAATCTATGCCGACACCGACCGCGACAGATGCAATGATGCTCGTTACAAGATCAAGATTTATTCCTCCGAAGCCCATCGTCATATAATTGAGAATAATGGCGAATGCGAGCGGCAGACTGCCGAGCAGTCCTGCTCCGATTGATTTGAACGAAAATGCAATGATGACGAACACGCATGCAAGCGAGAACACAAGACTTGCAATCTGACTTGAGATGACCATATCAGTCATCGTGTATTCCATTTCGGCGGGTCCTGTAATTTCGAGCGAGTAACCTGCCGGAAAATTCCGCTTTGCATAGCCGGTGATGTCCTTTATCATTTTTCCCGTTTCTTCTGTGCTGTGCGACCGAAGCTGAACCTGAACTTTGATTGCGGACGGTGAAAGCGGATTGTCCGCAAAGCGCTTGAGCGACTCGGAACCTGCGAGCAGCTGCAGATACTGAGATACGAGATCGGAAAGCTCTTCTCGCGTCGCGGCAGGATATTTCGCCGTGTCGTACGGAATCTCATAATAGGCGGAACCGTTGTAGTTGAGTTTCTGCTCGAGAACAGCGACAATGCCGTCGATCGTCGCATGAGTTCCGCCTGCTTCCGCATACGCGTCCGAAAGCATGTTAAGACCGTCCTGAACGGTCATCGGCCTGGCAAGCTTATCCGCATATGCGATGTTCGGGTCGACGTAATCCGACGGCACCGGCGCGGCTGCGGAAGAGGAACCGCTGTCGAATGAATCGACAGGTGCAGTGTCGAAGCTGTCGACCGTATCGAATGTGTCTACCGGACCGAATGAGTCGATTGTACCACCCGAAGAGTCCGCTGCCGCTGCCTTAGCCGCGTACGATTCGGCGGATTCGGGAATGTGCATGACCTGATTCATGCGTTTGATGAACGTCGTAAATGATACGACTTTGCCGACACCGTCGTACTTTTCGGAAATATAATTCTGAAGATTGTCGACCGACTTGAGAATTTCAGGATTCGTCATGCCGCCCTTTTTGTCGCTTTTGACGACGAGGTACATGCTGTTCGTTCCCGCAAAGCGCTTGTCGACATAACTTATATCAGTGCGGAGTTTTGAGTTTGCAGGAAAGTAGTTGAGGAGCGCCGTATCGACGACGAGACGTTTGAGACCGATGCCTGAAAATAAAACGATGAGCAGACAGAATGCATACAGACGCGGTTTTGTTCCGCAGAGCGCGCGGTAAATATTATATGAGGCGACCTGTCCGCCGAGTTCCGGGTCCGAACCGGTACCGGTGTGCGCTGCTATCTTTGCTTTTACTTTATTCGTTATTTTTTCCATGTGTTTCGACTTGTAACCGACTTTATTAAGCGGTTTAACAATGAGAAGCGCCGGAATAAACGTAAGCGCAAGCACAAGGGAGAATGTGATGCCGCATGCGGTGAATATTGCGAAACTGTGGAGCGGTCCTATCGGACTTGTGACAAGCGAGAGAAATCCGGCTATTGTCGTAAGTCCTGCAAGCAGAACGGGAACAAAAACCTCTTTAATTCCCTGGAAAACAGCTTCCCGGTGAGATTCTCTCGTTATCGGATTCGGAACGTTTTCAAGGGCGATGTAATAGTGGGTGAGCATATGGATTCCGTATGCGGAACCGCATGCAATGAGCGCTACAGGAATGACGCTGGAGACAATCGTGAACGTTATGTGGCAGAGCGCCATCAGTCCGCATGCCTGGATTGTTCCCATAAGGACCGATATAAGCGGCAGCAGCGTGCCGTCGAGTGTTCTGAACGAGAAGAAAAGCGTGATAAGGACGACGAGCGTGACGAGCGGAATAAGACGGACAAGATCGCTTATCATGAATGAGCGCGCACTTTCGGTAAGAACAGGATCTCCGTAGAACGTAACGGAAAGATTTGTACCTTTCGTCTCGTTCAGAGTGACGTCGCGTATTTCATTGAGCACAGTCTGGCGCTGCTTTTCACTTGAACTTGGATTGACCATTATCTGCATCTGTGCCGAGTGTCCGTCGTCAGAGAGAATGACGCGGCGGTACATGTCGTTCCAGTCGGAAAGCCGTTCTTTGACGCGGGCAATATCGGCATCGCTTCCGGTGTAATCGTCGCCGGGCAGCGTTCCCTCAGAGAGAGAGCCGTTCGTACCGTAGACGTAGTCGATGTTTGAAAGAGAATCGATACTGTCCACGTTGTCGAGCGCTTCGACTTTTTTTGTAATAGAGTCGATTATCCGTATATTGTCGGCCGTGATGATTGACGGCTGGTCCGTTTCGAGCGCAACACCTATGACGACTGTGCTTCCGAACTGATTTTCGGTTTTGAGCAGGCGCGCATACGACGGATGCTTCTGGGGAAAGAACTGGCGTATCGAATTGTCAAGGTGAATGTCTTTGAGCTGAATTCCAAAGAATACTGTCAGTGCAAGCGATACACCGATAATAATCCACGGATGTTTGAAAAAACGATGCATAAAGTAAAACCCTCCTGCCGTTTTCTGTACAATTAACGGCTTTGGTTTATTAGTTTTAGTATTCAAGTGTTTAAAAACTTAAACGGATGAACTTATGAACGGAATTTACTGTAAATGATGAAGAAGGTCAATATTTTTGGACCGATTTTTATTGATTTTGTGTTAAAATTCAACAACTATTTTATTTGACAATATACGAACCTGCTTATATGATTAAACAGATGAACTGATGTTATTTTTAGGGAGTGTATGGCGGGATTATGTTATGATGGAAAAAATATTACGTGATGAAATCAAAAAAATCAGGGAGAAATTTCTTATATGCGGCCCGTATATGCTCACGCTCGGCGATGAGATGCGGCAGCGCATCCTGCTCATACTGGCAGAGGCGGGAACTGATGGAATGGACGTTGCCGATATTACTGCGAAAACTCATCTTTCCCGTCCTGCGATTTCCCATCATCTGAAGATACTCAAGGACACCGGTATGATTACGAGCCATAAAAAAGGAACGCAGGTGTACTATTTTATTTATATACAGAATGTTCTTGACAAGCTCAAGGATCTTCTCATGTCCGTTCAAAACCTTGTCTCGGGAATCGACATGGAGTCAATCAAGGAAAAAGCTCCGTGGATGGTAAACGTGGAATGACGGCCGTACGCCCTGCACGATTTAGCGTTTTTGATAGTGACACTTTTGTCATAATCCATTAGTATAATTCCATGAATTTCTCGCGAAGAAGTGGAATATTGTTTCATCCGACATCGTTTGCCGGAACCCCTGGTATTGGAACGCTCGGAACGGGCGCATATCGATTTGCCGACTGGCTGCATGAGGCGCATCAGACGCTGTGGCAGATACTGCCGCTCGGCCCGACGGGGTACGGGGATTCTCCGTATGCGTCCTTCTCGACGTTTGCCGGTAATCCGCTGCTTATAGATTTTGACATGCTTGTCGAAAAAGGATGGGCGGATAAAGCAGACACTGTACCTCCCGAGTATATCAGCATGTCGGGAAAAATAGATTTCGGTTCCGTCGTCTGGTGGAAACTTCCGCTGCTTTCAAAATGTGCGGCGTATTTTCTCGCGCATTGTTCCGCGCAGGACCGCGCTGCATACGAAGCTTTTAAAAACGACAACGCCGCGTGGCTTGACCGCTATGCGGACTTCACGAGCATAAAACAATATTACGATGCGGAAGCGCAGCGGCAGGGGATAAGCGGCATAAAAGGCATGTGGAATGCATTCTGGCCGCGGGAACTTGCTTCCTGTAACCGGGCCGCCGTCTCGAAGTGGGACAGTGAGCATACACAGAACATTGAAGAAATAAAGGCCGTTCAGTTTTTCTTCGCGGAGCAATGGACTTCCCTCAAAAAATATGTTAATTCTCTCGGCATCGACGTTATCGGCGACATTCCGATTTTCGTTGCGCCCGATTCCGCGGACGTGTGGGCCAGTCAGCAGTTTTTCCAGCTCGACGAACACGGCGTGCCGGAGAACGTCGCCGGCGTTCCTCCCGATTATTTTTCCGCGACGGGGCAGCTGTGGGGCAATCCGTTGTACGACTGGGATGCAATGAAAGCGGATAATTACTCGTGGTGGATTGCACGCATCCGCCGCGTGCTTCAGCTTGTCGACTGCGTGCGCATCGACCACTTCAGGGGATTCGAGGCGTACTGGTCAATTCCGTACGGAGAACCGACAGCGGTAAACGGCAAATGGATAAAAGGTCCCGGTATTGATTTATTCGACGCGATAAAAAAATCGCTCGGCGATATTCCCGTCATAGCGGAAGACCTCGGCGTTATTACCGATGAAGTGCGCGCGCTCCGCGACGGGTGCGGTTTCCCCGGCATGAAGGTGCTTCAGTTCGCGTTCGATCCGAACGAAGCGGGAAAGGAAGGCATGTCGAACGCGTTTCTGCCGCACGAATATAATACGTCCCATTGTGTCGTTTACACCGGTACGCACGACAACGACACGATGCAGGGATGGCTTGAGCGCGCGTCCGGCAGTGCGGTCCGGGTAGTCGCCGAATATGTGAACGGAAAAGAGACAAGCGAAGCCGCCGCTCTTGCTACGGTGAAAAGCGGCGGGCTCTGCGACAGTATGGTGCGGTCCGCAATCGCGTCGACGGCCGCTTATGCGGTCATTCCGATGCAGGACATACTCCGTCTCGACAACGGCGCGCGCATGAACGTTCCGTCGACGACCGGCATGAACTGGTCGTGGCGCATGGAAGAAGGCGCGCTTACGAAAGAAAACGCCTCGCGCCTCGCGTTTCTGAGCAGTCTGTACGGACGCAATTTAAAATAAGCGGTGCTTGTCTGAAGCGGCTTTTTTTGTCATTTCAGACAAATGAATGCGTCATGTTTTTTATTTTGTTAATTTTCTGATATTTCCCTCGAGCTTAACGTCTCTCGTATAGCCGTCGTCCTCGTACAGATCGTACGACTCTCCGTCGCCGAGGAACGTAAAATTCGTCGTGTCGAGTTTGTCGCTGCTGAGTGCGGGAGCGCACAGCGGCACAAGGCGGCCGTGCTTCACGAAGAACACCACCGCGTTGAGCGGCACGTTTACGTAGTGGTCGCCCCGTACCACATTCTGCTGCACTGCTTTTCCGTCCGCCCACGTCACCTGAATCATATCCTCCGGAAGATACACGTACCGGCCGACTGCGTTCTGTTCGTACACGGGCGCAATGAGAAGGCTTTCGCCGAGCAGGAGCTCGTCCTCGACGCGCCTTGCACGTTCGTCGGACTGATAATCGAACGACAGCGGACGAAAATACATTGAACCGGTGAGCGCCGATTTTACGAATTCGCTGTAGATGAACGGAATGAGCGCATAGCGCAGATTCATTACGCTGCGGAAATCTTCAATATGATCGTACTGATAGAATTCCTGACGGCGCGTATTCCATGCGGAATGATTGCGCATAAGCGGCGTGAACACGCCGAATTCCGTCCAGCGCAGCACAAGGTCGCGCGAAGTATCAGCGCCGAACCCGCCGATATCTGCGCCGCAGTAGAGGAACCCGCACATATTGAGCGCGCTCATCATCTGCACTTCCTGCTTGAGGTGACCCCACCACGACGTGTTGTCGCCGGTCCAGATGCCGCCGTACCGGTGCGCGCCGATGCACGAGGCGCGGGAGTAGAGAAGCATACGCTTGTCGGGAGAAAGTTTCCGCAGTCCTTCGCCGGCGGCACGCGTCATATGTGCGCCGTAGATGTTGTGGACGTAGTCGTGGCGGAGCAGCGCCGTACTGCCGTCCTTCATCTGCACGCGGTCGTAAAACCGCTCGTAATCGTCGGGCCTGTTGAACGTGCTTCCGGCAAGGCTTGTGAACTCAAAGAATGAATTGATGTCGAGATTTTTTCCTTCGAATGTTTTGATTTTGCGGAACGTCTCCGCGAGACTTTCTTCCGAGTAGAACATCGCCGGCTCGTTCATGTCGTTCCAGAATCCTTCGATTCCGAGCGACGTCAGATTCCCGTATTTTGCACCGAACCAGCTGCGCACGTCGGGATTAAGAAAATCGGGGAAATGAGAGCGTCCCGGCCATACTCCCGCCGTATAAGCGCTTCCGTCTTTTTTCGCGCAGAAATAATTATGCTCTGTTCCTTCCTCGTATACGCTGTATCCTTTCTGAACTTTGACTCCCGCATCGATGATCGGAACAAGATGAACACCTTCGGCTTTCAAATCCTCCGCAAGCTGTTTCATGTCAGGGAATTTCGTTTCATCGACAGTGAAGTCTTCATAATCCTGCATGTAGTCGATGTCGAGACAGACTGCATCAAGCGGAATTCCGGCGTCGCGGAATTTCCGGACGACTTCGCGCACGTCCTTTTCGGTGCGGTAGCCCCAGCGGCTCTGCTGGAATCCGAATGCCCAGCGCGGCGGTATGTAGCTTTGCCCGATGAGTTCCCTGAACTGACGCACAATGCCGGTGAGCGCGGACGGGGCTGCTCCGTCCGCGGTTATGACGTAAAAGTCGACTCCGGTCCCGCTTCCTGCGACGGAAAGCGTATCGGGGGCAGTCCAGCCGGCGTCGAAGGTGATTTTCGACGCCGTGTCGAAGAACACGCCGAACGTCCGTTCCCCCGCGACGAGCATAAAGTTGTGGGCGCCGTACAGGGATTCGGTAGTTTCGTTCTGATTGCTCTGGTCGGAACACCAGCTCACATACCGGAACCCGCGCTTGTTCATGCCACGCATGTTTTCGCCCAGTCCGTAAACTATATCGTCCGGCCTCATCATGTAATTCCACGAGAAAGGAGAACCTGAAGTTACTGTTCCGAAAGCCGGAACTCCGCCGTCTGCTTTTACCGGCTCAACAACTGCATTTGTTTCGACAACTGCACCATATGTAAAACGCTGTATCATATATGTATTATAGTGTTGATTTTTTCACATTTCTAGTGATATAGTAGATAAAAGTACAATAAAAGTTACTTTTTGGAGGCTGTAAAATGATAAACTCGCGGAAACAGGAATCAGTTCAGCGCGGCAACGCTTTTTTTCCGATACAATATTACCTGATCGATACGACAAATCCGCTGTATAATCTGCCGCTCCACTGGCATCTTGAATTCGAGCTTATTCATATAATTCAGGGAAACTACACAATGTTCATCGGAAACAGCGAACGTGTGCTTTACCCGGACGACATTTGTTTTCTTACAGGCGGCATTCTGCACGGCGACGGAAAAGACGTCGGAAAATGTCAGTATGAATCAGTCGTATTCGATCCCGATATGCTCCGTCTGAAGAATTACAGCTCCGATGAATTCATAAGCAGAATGGTGGACCGGCAGATTTATGCGGATTCGGTTATTTCCGCCGATGCTGGGAATCAGGATTTTCTTTCAATAGCAGAGAATTTGTACAAAGCGATGAAGGAGAAACCTGAAGGGTACGAACTTTTTACGACAGGGTACATGTTTCAGTTTCTGGGACTTGTAAAAGAACGGAAATGTTATTTTGAAAAACAGCTTACGCCGTCGACAGGGAAAAAACTTCGGACAGATCAGCTGAAGGCCGTGCTCAATCTGGTGCAGACGAATTACAACAGCCCGCTTTCGCTTGAAGAGATGGCCGACACTGCGGGACTTTCGCCGAAATATTTCTGCCGCGTGTTCAGGGAAATGACGCATCATACACCGGTCGAGTATCTGAATCTGTACCGTGTGAACTGCGCCTGCGACAAACTCCGCAACACGGACGATCCGATAATCGACGTTGCCTACGGTTGCGGATTCAACGATTTCAGCTATTTCATCAAAATGTTCAAGCGTTATAAAGGAATGACTCCGTTTAAATACCGCAACTACGACGAGACGAAGCATAAAATTATATAACGGGAGTATTATGTAAATGAAAAAATATGATAAAAAAGGTATAAAAATGTAAAAAAGTTGACATGCGCTTTTTCCGTGCATAGAATTACTTAATGACGGATGAATAATCCGCTTAGTATGACATGTTTTGGAGGAACCTATGAAAAAAATTATTGCAGCGGCATCAGCTCTTGCGGTGCTTTCCTGCGGCATGCTCTTTGCAAAGGACGCAAAGAAAACTGATTCAGGTAAAATCAAACTGGAGATGTACTATTACAAACAGGAGAATCAGGAAGGTCTGAAGAATATTGTGAAGGCTTTTGAAGCCGACAATCCCGACATTTCGATCGATATGCTGATTATCCCCAACGACGCGGATGCTGCCATGTCCGCCCGCGCCGCTCAGGGAGCGCTTCCCGAAATCATGCAGATGCAGTCGTATTCGCGCGTTAAGGAATATGCGGAGAAAGGGTACCTTGTCGATCTTTCAAAAGAGTCCGCGCTTTCGAAAGTAGTTCCGAGCTCGCTTCCTGCCGTGACGTACAACGGAAAACAGTATGCGATTCCTATGGATTTTGCCGGAATAGGCATTATCTACAACAAGGATATTTTCAAAAAATACAACATCAAAGTGCCTTCGACGTACCGTGAACTTGAGCAGGCATGCAGAACGCTCAGGGCGAACAACATCGTTCCGTTTGCAGCGCTTCTCAAAGAGAACTGGTCAGTCGGTCACTTTATTACGATGATTCACACCGCACTTCTCCAGGAGAAGAACATCAGTCCTGACGATTTCATCGCCGGCATGAACGCCGGGAAAACGTCATACGGCGTCGTCGATACGGCGAAACTGTTCAAGATTATGGATTTCTACCGCGCCAACATGAACGACAATGCGGCGGAGATGGGCGGCGGCGAACAGCAGCAGTCGTTCGCGAAGGGCGAGTCGGCAATGATGGTGAACGGACTCTGGGCGTATGTCGACGCGAAAAAACTTAATCCGACACTCGACGCAGGATTCATTCCGTTCCCCGTGTACAACGACGCGAAGCTTAACAAACTCTATGCAGACGTCGACTCGACGTTCGGCGTTTCCTCCCAGTCGACGAAGGAAGAGCAGGCGGCCGCAGTCAAATTTATTAACTGGCTGTCAACTCCGAAAGCGCAGAAACTCTGGGTTTCCGAATATAAGCTCACGAACTCCTTCAAGGGCGGCAGCTTCACGTCACTCGGCGGACCGTTCGACGATCTTATGAAGTCGGTAGGTGCGAAGGGGTCTCTCCCCTGGGCTTTCTCCCAGTATCCGTCGGAAGTATTCGAGGATGCCTGCAAGAACGGCGCCCAGCAGTATATGATGAAAGCCCGCTCCGCAGACGATGTCATTAAGACGATCGACGCTCAGTGGAAAGCTGCGGCCTCTAAGAAGTAAATAAAAAACGGATTATGATTTGTAAATAAAGTGCTCCCGCCGGAAATAATTCTGCTGCTTCCACGATTGATCGGACGCTGATTTATTTCCGGCTGCTGCATATTCTTTGTTTCTGCTTTCATCCGAAGAATAAATTAATAAGGAAATAAAACATGGTAGAGCCCAGACGAAAGACGGCTTTCTATTTTACGGTTTTCATTATTCCATGCGTGGTGCTGTACATTCTTTTTTTTATTGCACCGTTCATAAAGGGAATAGGCATTTCCCTCACGAACTGGGACGGACTTACGCCTAAGACGCCGATTATCATGGAAAAAAATCAGTTTGAATCGCTGATTCTTTCAAAACTTAAAAAACAGTCCGACCGCGACTATGTGCTGAAAATATACAGTCTTGATCCGGAAGACAATTCATATAAGCGGATTGCATTGAACGGCATAGAACGCCGGAAACTCGAGCGCATTTTCCGCAGGACAAAGTACGAACCATCTCTTAATAAATTTGTCGGTCTCGACAACTATAAGAAAGTGTTTACGGGAAAAGTCGATCCCGACTTTTATCCGCACATATACGTTCAGCAGAAATACACGGCAACTTCGGATCTTCCTCCGACGATTGCGAAAAAAGACTTTGAAAAGGAAGTTCTCGGCAACTGCAGGACGGAAAAAGAGCGCTCGATCATAAAGGACGCATACGCGTTTGACAGCGGAAAAGGCCTGTATGCGTTGAATCCGGAATACGATTCATTTGAAATAACGACGCCGCTTTACGACATGGCCGGAGCGGACGACGGCGGTACGTTTGATGAAAGCCTGCTTGACGGCCTCATAAGCAGCATGGACGAGGCGTCGCTCGCCGGCGACATGAACGCGCTTACCTCTGCAGAGACATCGTTCATATCGGAAAACAAACTCGGTTCGGACTCTGCGGAAACAGTAAAAAGAGCGGGAACGGCACTGTATGCCGCAGGCAGTCTGCGGAACACACTTTCGAAAGTCTGGGTCGTAAAGCAGTTCAACATGGGCGTCACCGGATTTACGATTTTCTTTGCAATATTCTCAGTCGTCGGAATAAATCTGCTCGCGTTCGGTCTGGCTCTTGCGCTCGACACCGGCATTCACGGTCAGAAAGTCATGCGCTCGATATTTTTCCTGCCGAACGTACTTTCCATGGTGATTGTGGCGCTTATATGGTCGCTGCTGTTCGTGCAGCTTCTTCCCGCCGTAACCGGGGTGAAAGAGTGGATAAGCGATCCTCATAAAACACCGTGGCTTCTCGTGCTCGTCGCCGTATGGCAGGGATGCGGCTACTACATGATTGTCTATCTTGCCGGCCTGCAGAACATTCCGACTGAAATCGTCGAGGCCGCAAAAATCGACGGCGCGTCGGCATTGCAGCGGTTCCGTTACATCACCATGCCGATGATACTGCCGGCCGTAACCATATCGCTTTTTCTGAGCATCGCGAACGCGCTCAAGAGTTTCGACCTGATATACGCGATGATAGGCCCTACGGGATACGCGACGGGCACTGTTCCGTTCGTTATGGATATTTATTTTGATGCGTTTGCGCAGAAGCAGGCCGGCATGGCGACCGCAAAGGCAATGGTGCTGTTCGTCGCAATCTTTATTCTTACGGGAATACAGCTCTTTACAATGAAGCGCAGGGAGATAGAAGCATGATTACTGATAAAACAGCCGTTCCGGCGCTTAATAAAAAACCGGTGAATCCGCATCTGGCGGCTCTTTCTGTCGTATTACTGATTTTTGCCGCAGCGTTCATATATCCGATGCTGTTCGTAGTCATCAACTCGTTCCGTCCGAACGAGGATATAATCATGAATCCGGCCGGTCTTCCTCTGAAAGCGTTTTTCGGAAATTACACGCAGGCGTGGAAAGAGCTGGAGTTTCCGAAAGTATTCCTCAATACGTTTTCAATAACGCTTTTCGGCACGCTCGGCATCCTGCTTACGAGTTCGATGTGCGCGTATGCGCTGGCCCGTTCCGATACGAAAATTTCCTGGCTGCTCTACGGATTTTTTTCGTTCTCGCTCGTCATTCCGTTCCAGATTATTATGGTGCCTATCGGAGTTCTCGCAGCTGACCTGCACCTGATGAACATTCCGGGTATTATTCCGATGTACTGGGGACTCGGCTGCCCGACAGCAATCTTCATGATACACGGATTCATAAAGAGCGTTCCGAGGGAACTTGAGGAATCGGCCGCAATAGACGGTGCCGGCAGGTTCTATATATTCTTCAGGATTGTTCTGCCGCTCATCAAGACAATACTTGCGACAGTTGCGGTGATCGACGCGCTGTGGCTGTGGAACGACTTTCTGCTTCCGCTCATCGTCGTGAAGCAGGGCACGATTCAGCTTGCGCAGATGAAATTCAACGGGCAGTTCATGAAGGAATACGGCCCGATGTGCGCGTCGCTCACGATTTCATCGATTCCGATAATCGTCTTCTATCTCTCGCTGCAGAAATACATCATAAAGGGCATTGCTGCCGGAGCGGTGAAAGGATAACACCGTCAGCGGCGCATTGTATTTTCGGCGGAATCCATTTATACTCATAATCATGAGTACACATATAAACGCGCCGGAAGGCGCAATTGCAGATGCTGTTCTGCTCCCCGGCGATCCGCTGCGGGCTAAGTTTATTGCAGAAAATTTTCTTGAAAATGCGCAATGCTATAACGAAGTGCGCGGCATGTACGGATTTACCGGAACGTATCACGGGAAAAAAATCTCGGTGCAGGGAACGGGTATGGGGCAGCCGTCGCTTTCGATCTATGTGAACGAGCTGTTCCAGTTCTACAATGTCAGGAGGGCCATCCGCGTCGGAACGTGCGGCGCAATTCAGGAATCGCTGAAAGTCCGCGACACACTGCTTGTGAATGCAGCATGCTCTGATTCGTCTCTCGTATCGCAGCGTTTCGGCGGTCTGCATTTTGCTCCGGCTGCGGACTTCGAACTTCTTGAAGCCGCATATCAGAATGCCAAAAAACTCGGCATTGACGTAAAAGTCGGCGAATGCGCTTCAAGTGATTTATTCTACGACGAAAACAGCAACTGGAAGACATGGGCAGAATACGGCGTACTCGGAATCGAGATGGAAGCGGCTGAATTGTACACGCTTGCCGCGAAATTCGGACGCAGGGCGCTTGCAATTCTTACGGTGAGCGACCATATAATCTCGGGCGGAGAAACGACAGCTGCGGAACGGGAAAAAACGTTCACCAATATGATTCGTCTTGCCCTGGAAACAGCGTCCGCATCGCTGTAGAAATCAGTCCTTTGACAAAGGTGAATAATTTGTCTATGTTTAGGAGAGAAGAGAATCAGCTTATTCTCTCATGGAGGTTTTTATGAACAAAATGAAGACAGTTCTTGCAGCCTGCGCTGTATTTGCTGTTTCCCTGGTTGCCGCTTCAGCACAGAAAGCAACGATTGATTACCGATTCAATACCGTAAAAGACGACGGGAAGAACTATTTTAACTGGTCGGCCGACGGTAAATCCGTAAAAGACAGTTTTGATGCTGCTTCCGGTGCTTCAAAGGTAAAATCAACAGCTGCGTTCGACGTTGTCCGTTTTGATTCGACAGGCAAAAGGCAGGCGATTCCGGGCGGACTTCGCGGCCTTATGCTTTATCCTGTTGCAAGCCGCGCAACGGCCGACGATGATGCCTTTACTGTGAAAACAGAGGGCAAAAAAGTAACGATTACATTTGTTCACCGCGGAACGGCATACAAAGTTACCAGCGATGACAAAGGCGTAGTCGACCTGGCATCCGGCTTCCAGATTGCAAAGGATGTCGGCGCTAATCTCGGCGGAAAATTCATTCTTAAAGACGAATTCGTAAAGGCCGGCGGAAATAAGAACAGCATGGCGGACCTTGACTGGTCGAAAGTTACATTCGCCCCCGATACGGCCGATGCCGCTGCCGACTATAAATATACCGGTACTCTTACTACCGCTGTAAAAGACGGTATTCTTACAATAAAAAGCAGCCTTACGAAAGTAAAATAATTTGCATTCATAAGCTGTTTTGACGGGGCTGTCCTGTAAGTGAAAACTTTTCAGGACAGCCCTTTTTTCAGCGCTGAAATCATAAATAACATGCTTCGGTTTATATAGTTGAACTGATACGCGTTCTATGGTATGGTTGGATACGCTTGTTCTTGATAAAATTTGATTTTCAGGGGTTATATATGAAACCGACACTTTTAGTACTTGCAGCGGGCATGGGAAGCCGTTACGGCGGTGTAAAGCAGATAGACGGAGTGGGACTTCACGATGAATGTCTTCTCGATTATGCGACATACGACGCAAAAAACAGCGGATTCGGAAATGTTGTATATATAATCCGCAAAGATATAGAAAAGGATTTCCGTGAACGCCTTTTTGACCGGGTCGCGCGCAATTTCGACGCACAGTATGTGTTTCAGAATCACGACAGTCTGCTCACTCAGGACCAGATTGCAAAGTCGTCCGCACGCACGAAACCGTGGGGAACTGTACATGCGGTGCTTTGTGCTCAGGACGTAATCAGGGCACCTTTTGCGGTCATAAACTCCGACGATTATTACGGGCGGGATGCAGTAAAGACTCTTTCCGGCTACCTTTCGACCATGAAGGACGGCAGCACCGGGCATGCGATGGTCGGCTACGTGCTCGGAAATACGATGAGCAGGAGCGGTTCCGTTTCCCGCGGTGTCTGTACGGTAAAAGACGACTGCCTCGACTCTATCGTCGAAAACCTCAAAATTTATTATGAGGGCGATAAAATAATAAGCGAGATCGACGGACAGAAAAAGATTCTTACCGGAAAAGAATGGGTGAGCATGAATCTGTTCGGATTCGGGCTTACCGCGTTTGACCGGTTCAACAGATACTGGGAAAACTTCATTGCAGCCAATGCCGGGAGCGAGAAGGCAGAGGCGCTGCTGCCCGTTGCGGCGAGTGAGATTGTTCAGAAAGGCGAAGGCGTCATCAGGTTTTTTACGTCGACGGAAAGCTGGTTCGGAATGACATATCCGCAGGACCGCGGGATTGTAAAATCCGAAATCGCAAAGAAGATTGCGGAAGGATACTATCCTGAGCAGCTCTGGGAAAAATAAAATTTTAACAAAGGATATTGTTTTTTATAAATAAGGAGAAAATATGAAGAAACCATTTGCAGCTGCGCTTGGAATGATACTCGGCACAGTCATAGCTCTTTCTCTCGGCGCATGTTCCGGTTCCGGCGGTAAATACAAAGCAGGAACCTATACCGGAACAGGCAAAGGTCACAATGGGGATGTTACTGTTACAGTAACTGTTACAAAAGATAAGATTAAATCAGTAGAAATTACTGAACAGCATGAAACAGCAGGTCTTGCAGATCCTGCATTAAAGAATCTGCCCGGTGCGGTATTAAAAGCCCAGTCTGCCGATGTTGATACTATATCAGGCTGTACGGATTCTTCCAAAGGCATACTCAGTGCGGTAAAAGACGCGCTTTCCAAAGCAGGTGCGGAAATTACCGCGGAAGCTCCTCATGTCAATGTTCCTGTTACGTATAAAGCGGGTACATATTCCGGAACGGGAACCGGCATGAACGGTCCCGTTGTGCTGGATGTTACTTTCAGCGGCAATGCGATTACGGACATTAAAGTAAACTCTTCAACAGAGACGCCTCATGTCGGCACACCGGCCTATGACATCATGTTTGCGGACGCTGAAGCTGCGAACGGTTCCGGCATAGACACTGTATCGGGCGCGACATTTACTTCGAATGCCGTACGCACGGCACTGGCTGATGCTGCCCGCAAGGCAGGTGCCTCTGACCTCGACGGCTTTAAGACCAACAGGATCGTACATACTGCGGGAACTCCGGTTGAAGGAACGTATGATGTAGTCGTAGTCGGCGGCGGCGGTGCAGGCATTGCAGCGGGTGCTCAGGCGGCGCAGAATGGGGACACTGTCCTTATTATCGAGAAAAATGCGGAAATCGGCGGCAACACGCTTGTTTCCGGCGGTCAATTCCAGTCTGTAATGCCGTATCTGGTGTGGGAGCCTGCAAATCCCGATGCAACTACAGGTGTGTATCCGGTAGACGGAAAAACGTACAACAAGGTTAAGGAAGCAAACGGCAACATCACTGTGCTTAAGACAATCCTTGACTGGGACGAAAAGAAGTTCGACGGTACTGACGGAGCAAAATGGTTTGTCGCCGGCGACATCAATGAACTTTCAAAACACGGTGTCCACGCAGAATATCTGCCGACACTGCAGGCTCTGAAAGGCGAAATCAAAGCATACCTCGCATGGGCAGAACCGAAACTCGCCGCAGGTACACAGGAGTCTGAACTGACTCTGTTCTCGACTGTCAATCTCCACATTTTCCAGACATACTACGGCGGACTCCGTCCGAATGCGGAATTCACTGAATGGGTATACGGTGACTATGATCTGGTAAGTCAGTTCATCAAGGGCGGTCAGGATCTAAAACCGTGGCTCGAAGCGCAGGGATCAACATTTGTTGAAGACATACAGCCGACAATCGTCGGGGCACTGTGGAACCGTGAAAACCAGTACATCGGTGCGAACTTCGATGCAGACGGCGACGGTAAGAATGAAACCGGACAGTGGGGATCGTATTTTGTACCTCCGCGGAGAACGATTCTTGAAACCAGCAGGACTGCTGCATCCAACAGGATTATGCTCAGAACTTCTGCTGAAGAGCTTATTGTTGAAAAAGGCAGAGTAACAGGCGTTAAAGCTGTTATGTACGACGGTACCCGGGTAACAGCACACGCGAAGAAAGGTGTTGTACTTGCCACCGGCGGATTTGCGGCAAATATCGCAAAGGTTGTTAAGACGAACGATTACTGGAAGGCAGGAACTCTTTCCGACCAGACAAAGACGACGAACCGCTCATCTCTCATGGGTGACGGTCTTGATATGGGCGAAAAAGCAGGCGCTGCTACGACAGGTCTCGAGTTTACACAGCTTATGCCTATTTCATGGGTAGACAACGGACAGCTGGCGTTCGGCGGCGGAAACTATGCCGTTTATCTGAATCCGACAACAGGCAAACGCTATCTGAACGAAACCGGAGAACGTGATGTTCTGTCGCTTGGTGAATTTGAAAACGGCATTGAACATAACGGTGTAAAAGGCACTATTATGGAAATCAGTAATGATGATCAGGCCGTTCCCGGCCCGTATCCGTACGGCAGACCGGGGTCCCCGCTCTGGGATCAGGATGTTGAATGGAGACAGTATACCCGCACTGTCGATCAGTTAGGCGAGCTGTTCACGGAGCTCGGCATCAAGGCCGATCCTGCTGTTGTTAAACAGGAGATCATCGATTACGACCACGCGCTGATGACCGGCACGGAAGACAAGCTTGCCATACCAAAGACAGGCTGGACGGCACTTATCGGCAGCGCAGGCAGGAATGCCAATGGTTCGTACAATGCCGCTTCTTACAAACTTGACGGCGTAAAACTCAAGATCAGACTTCTTGCCCCTTCGACACACCATACGATGGGCGGTTTGACGGTCGATACGGAACGTCATGTGCTTACCTCGAAAGGCAAAATTATCAAAGGATTGTATGCGGCAGGTGAGGTTACCGGTGGCATACACGGCGGAAACCGTCTCGGCGGCAATGCAATCGTAGAAATCTTCGTTTCAGGACGCACTGCGGCTAATGCAATCGACAGGGACAACTAGGACTGTTAAGGTTTTAGTCAGCGGACGAATAGTATTCGGAGCGCTCCGGGGGAAATGAGAACTTTAACAAAGGGCAGAATGTGGCTGTTTGCAGTCGGACAGTTCGGCTGGGCGCTGCTTTCAGGGCTTATAGGAAGCTGGCTCGTGTATTTTTACCAGCCCGACTCGTCGTCAGTCGCGGCCGGGCAGGTACCTCTTATTCCTCAGGGGCGCGTCGTATTCGGCGTACTTACGATTATCGGACTGATTACTGCGTTCGGAAGAATTTTCGACGCAGTGACTGATCCGCTTTTCGCATCGTTTTCCGACAAATGCCGGGCAAAGGAAGGCCGTCGCATTCCGTTTCTCAGATGGTCGGCTGTTCCTCTTGCGGTTGTAACGGTGCTCGTCTTCTGTGCCCCATTCAGGCAGGAAAGCGCCGCCAACGCTGTGTGGCTTTTCGTCATGATTTCACTGTATTACTTGTGCATCACCGCATACTGCACGCCGTATACCGCATTATATTCGGAATTAGGACATACAGAAAAAGAACGTATGGCAGCGTCCACGGCGATTTCCCTTACATTCATAGCGGGAACAGCAGTTGCATACACCGCGCCGACGCTGTGGGGAATTTTTGAACAGTCGGTCGGGCGTATTTCCGCAATACGGCTTGCGTTTGCAGTTCTTGCGTGTATTGCGCTCGTCTGTCTTTTCTTTCCCGTGTTCTTTATTAAAGAAAAAGAGTACGTCGACGTACAGCCCGTTCAGAGCAGCGCGTTCGAATCGTTCAAAACGACATTTAAAAACAAAGATTTCCGCATTTTCGTCTGTTCCGATATTTTCTACTGGATAGGCCTCACGATGTTCCAGACAGGTCTCCCGTTTTTCATCACCGCGCTTATGGGGCTCGGCGAAAACATGTTTACGCCGATGTTCATCGGCATGACTGCGATGTCTCTCGCTTTTTACGTTCCGATAAATTTTGCGGCGCGCCGGTTCGGCAAAAAAAAGATGGTGATGCTGGCGTTTCTTTTGTTTACGGTTGTGTTCGCATTCACTTCGGTAACGGGCAGCGCGCTTGCTGTTCCGCCGCTTGTTCAGGGGATTATCGTCGTAATTGCGGGGTCCCTTCCGATGGCGATATTCGGCATACTGCCCCAGGCGATTGTCGCGGACGTGGCGGAATACGATGCGGAACATACCGGCGAAAACCGCCAGGGAATGTTTTTTGCAGTGCGTACATTCTGCTTCAAACTCGGGCAGAGCGCCGCCATGCTCCTTTTTACTTCTCTTGCGACGATAGGTTCGGGAACCGGAAAAGGATACAGACTGGTAGCCGGCCTCTCTGCGGTGCTGTGCCTTGCGGGCGGAATAATTCTGGCGTTTTTCAATGAAAAAAAGATAACAGCGGCGCTGAAAAAAGAGTAGACAGACAAAGCTCCGGATCTGCAGATACCTCTGCAGGTCCGGAGAAAATCAGTACATTTTACGCTTTCTGCTTATCCTGCTATCTTTACCGTGATTCTGCTGAATCCTGTCGATGCATTTTTCTTTTCTCTGCTGCTCGACGAAATCAGTGTCCGTACGGCAATATAGTACGGTACGTCTTTTTCGAGCGATGCAGGCAGTTTGAACCGGAGCGTCTTCGGCAGGTTCTGGCGGAGTGTCGTCAAATCTGCAGCAATCCATTTTGTCTCATCGGTTTCGGCGTTGCCGTCTGCCGCCGCCGGTGCAAAAAATATGCCGCATCCGGTACCGCCTACTTTGAGTTTGCGGCCGGTAAGTTCCACAAAGTCCTGAGCAATAAGAGTACCGTCCGTTTTTCCGTCCGTCATGCCTGTTATCACTTTGATGACCGGCTCTTCGTCCGAATACATGATACCATCGGCGGCAGTCGATGCAATAGATTCCTGTACTTTCGGAGCAGGAGTAAATTTTATGAGGAAGTCAGGAATGTCGGTTGGAGAAGGATTCGATCCTGTGATTTTACCTTCGACTCCGATGTACATTGTCCCCAGATCGAGCACATTCACCGCACAGCCGGTTGCAAGTTGAGCCATGATTTCTTCCTTAATAAGTTCCGCGGAATGATAGACGGCGTATTTGCTTATTCCCGGGTCTTTTTTCATTATTTCGGTGACCACCGCATCCATACTGAGTGTATTGCGCGGTACCATACCGATGTATGATTCCCTGTCGAACGGATTTGTATGGAGCTTTACGTAAAGTTTGTGAGATGCATCTGTGTTTTCAAACATGATTTTGTTCCTTCTGTCTTTTCAAGGACAGTTTTATCTGCAGGAAAAAGCGGTTTGTCCTCCATACGGAAGCACTGCCGTATTTCCCGCTGCTGCATTTTGCACGGAGGGATTTTCTGCCCCCTGCGTCTGCCCCCTGCGCCTTGACTCCTGACGGAACAAGCTGTATTATTAATACAGATATAGTACATGGACTTGTTCCGTGACTGCAAAGGACTTTTTAGTCATGCCAGTGATTAAAAAGTCTTTTTTTGGTTAAATATCATTTCATATACGCCTCCTTGTATATACGTTTTTCTATGAGTCGTCGCCGATAATACCCGGTACGCCTTTATTCTTATACGGACCATTTGCTTCAATAATATCGTAAATCTGCCGGACGACGTCCCTGTCGAGCAAGTGCAGATATGTCTCGAACATCAGAGCCGTCTGCTGATAGACCGGATCGGGAGGAAGGGATGCAAGCTCTATCTCCACCATCTTGTTGGGTGTTGCGGATCGGGCTTTCAGCAGATCGTGCATAACAGCTGCGCCGGGATGATACTGTTGCATAATTGTACTGATCATGGTGCCGGGAATATCACGGGTACCGTTCTCTATGGAAGAAAGATACGCGGCCGATATACCCAGTTTTCCGGCCATAACCGCAAGTGTTTCGGATTTATCTATCCGCAGCTTTTTGAGAAATTTTCCGAATTCAGTCAACATATGCAGCCTCCTGTGCTGAATTAACTCATCTGTGGTATATATTATACAATAATGTATAAAAAGTCAAGCAAAAAAGTGAATTATTTTAAATTATTCGTATACGGAGGTATGATATATCCGGGACCTGCACCGGCACATGTTTGAGACATACACATGTACATGTTTGGGGTATAAACATGTACATGTGTGAGGTGTAAACATGTACATGTGTGAGGCATAAACATGTACATGTGCAGGATGCAAACATGTACATGTGTGAGGCATAAACCGGCACATGTCTGCGGTACAAACCGTGCATTTATGCACGGCATTTTATTCACTTATTTTCAAACCGATGGTCGATAATCCTTTTTGTTTTCTTTTCGCTGCGGGGGAGGTCGCCTATGCCTACTACTTTTATGACCGGAGTCATGTTCGTGCGCTCCTTGAAGTGGTACGCGAGCGTAATCGCGGCCTCTGCACGGTCCACCCCGTTTTCGACTTCCACGAAAATAGTCATCTCGTCGCGTCCGTCCGCGTGCTCTATTTCCGCGCGGTATTCGCTTGATGTACCGGGAACGTCCTTTATGACTTCCTCGATAGTACTCGGGAAAAGAATGCATCCCTTTACTTTGACCATATCGTCGGATCGTCCCATGATGGCGCTTATCCGCGGATATTTCAGGCTGCAGCGAGGGCACTGGCCGGGGATGAAGCGCGCAAGATCGTGCGTACGGAACCGGAAGAGCGGTGCGCCTTCCTTGACGAGCGTCGTAAGGCATATTTCGCCGAGTTCGCCGTCGGGAACGGGAAGTCCCGTCTCCGGGTCGAGGATTTCGCAGTAAATAAAATCGTCCCAGAGATGAATTCCGTCGCCGCCGGGACAGTTGATTCCGATTCCCGGTCCGTACACTTCGGTAAGGCCGTAAATATCGAACAGTTCGATGTTGAACACGTTTTTTATGCGCTGCCGCATTTTGTCGCCCCAGCGCTCGGAACCGATGATTCCCTTTTTGAGGCATATCCTGTCGCGGAGTCCTCGTTTTTCGATTTCTTCCGCGAGAAGAAGCGCGTAAGACGACGTCGCGCCGAGCACTGTCGACTTCAGGTCTATCATCATCTGAATCTGCTTGTCGGTGTTGCCCGGTCCCATAGGAATGGCCATGGCGCCCATTTTTTCCGCGCCCAGCTGGAAGCCGATGCCGGCTGTCCACAGCCCGTAGCCCGGCGTAATCTGGATGCGGTCGCGGTTCGTCATGCCGGCAGTCGTGTAGCAGCGCGCGAACATCGTCGCCCAGTCGTCCACGTCTTTCTGCGTGTACGGAATTATAACCGGCGTTCCCGTTGTACCGGACGACGAGTGAATCCGCACGATTTTTTCCTCCGGCACTGCGGCAAGTCCGAGCGGATATGCCGCGCGGAGGTCTTCCTTCGAACTGAACGGCAGTTTTTCAAAATCCGCCTGCGTTTTGATTGAGCTTACGTCGATTCCTGCGAATTTTTCCGCGTAGAATCCGCCCGGTACCTGCATGACGCGTTTGAGCTGTGACTTTATCTGATTCAGCTGTGTTTCGTTCATCTGCATATTTTGTTCTCCATCAATAAGAAATTACTCTGCTGATTCCGCACCGAGTGCGAGCGCTTTTTCATTAAGTTCGACGAAGCCGGGCTTGACGAGCACTTTAAGCGCTGCCTTGAGGTCTTCCATCGTGACGCCGAGCATGCCGCTTGAAACTGCGGCGCCGAGCAGCAGCGTGTTCGCCGCTTTCGGCGAGCCGAGCTGCACGCAGAGCGAATCGGTGTCGAGCACCATGACACGCGACGCGTGCTTTTTCAGAAACGAAATCATGCTTTCCGCGTCGAATGCTTTTCCCGAAAGCGACGCGCTTACCGGCTGGACTGCTTTGCTGCTCACTGCAACAACGCCGCCTTCCCTGAGGTACGCGATGCTGCGCACCGCTTCGCACGGTTCGAACGCTATCAGTACGTCGGCTCCTCGGTGCGGAATAAGCGGTGAATACATATTGCTGCCGAGACGCACGTGGCTTACGACTGAACCGCCGCGCTGCGCCATGCCGATAGTCTCCGCAGACCGTACATGCACGCCCTTCGCGAGCGCTGCCTGCGCAATAAGTTTCGCCGCGAGGACAGTTCCCTGACCGCCGACGCCGCATATCAGAATCGATGTATGTACTGTTTCACTCATGCGCTTCCTCCGTTTTTTCCGCTGTGATTGCACCCGCCGGACACACCTGCGAACACAGACTGCATCCCGTGCAGAGGGACGGCTCTATGAAAGCCTTTTTTTCTGCCGGTTTGAACCCGACTGCGGGGCAGCCGAGTTCGTTTATGCACTTTCTGCATCCGATGCACTTTGATCCGTCGACAGCCTGTTTCGGCTGCGCGGCATATCCGGGTTCCTGCGCAACCGCGATGCACGGAGATTTGAAGATGACGGCGCTTACGCCTTCCGCTGCGGCAGCCTTTTTTACCGCATCGACGGATGCCGCCAGATCGAACGGATCGACGGTAAGTACGGGATTGACTCCGACGGCGGTGAGTATTTTTTCAATGCTGATTTTGCTGACGATGTCACCCATCATCGTGACGCCCGTTCCCGGATGCGGCTGGTGTCCCGTCATGGCCGTCGTGGAATTGTCGAGAATGCACAGCGTAACGTGCGCCTGATTGTACACGGCGTTTACGACTCCCGTAAGACCCGACGCGAAGAACGTCGAATCCCCGATGAACGAAAAGCATTTCCTGTCGTTTTCCGCGTGAAAGAATCCCTGCGCCATCGTGATGTCGGCTCCCATGCACAGGCACGTGTCGCACATGTCGAGCGGCAGCGCGTTGCCGAGCGTATAGCAGCCTATGTCGCCGCAGTATACGGTTTTTTGTCCCTTCATCGCCTGCTTTACTGCGTAGAACGAACCCCTGTGCGGACATCCTGCGCAGAGTACGGGCGGACGCACAGGCAGTTCCGGCATATCGGCGGGAGGAACAGACGGACTGCCGCCGGTTCCGTAAAAATCAGCAAGCGCGTTTTTTACCGACTCGACCGTGTTTTCCCCCGCTTCCTGAACGTCTCCCGTCAGCTTTCCGCGGATTGTGTTGCCGAGTTTGTATTTGCCGCAGATATATACAAGCTCGTGTTCGAGCACCGGATCAAGCTCTTCCACCGCGAGAATTTCATCAGCCTTTGAAAGAAACTCAAGCGCTTTTTTTTCGGGAAACGGGTAGGGCGTTCCGACTTTCATGACGAGCGCGCCGCTTTTGTCGAGAAGCGGGAGCGCTTCTTTTATGTACGCATAACTTATTCCCGATGTGACGACGCCGAGTTTTTTTCCGCCGGCATTTACGGCCGTTCCCTCTATTGAATTGTATTTTACCGACGAAAAGACGTCCGGAAGAATATGCTCGTTGCGATCGAACACGCGTTTGTGGTTCAGAAAAGACGTGCGCGGAAAAATCACCCATCGCTTCGTGTCCTTTACAAAGCCTTCGATTCTGCGCGCCTTCGGGAGCGGGAGAATATCCATGCCCGCATATCCGTGATCGACGCGCGTCGTTGGGCGCAGAATGACGGGCGTGTTGTATTTTTCCGAATAATCGAACGCGTCCTGCACCATTTCGTACGCTTCTTCAGGGGAGGACGGATCGAAAACAGGGAGTTTTGAAAAATGCGCGAACTGACGCGTATCCTGCTCCGTCTGCGAGGAAATCGGCCCCGGGTCGTCGGCGGCCACTATGACCATACCGCCTTTTACCCCGACATACGACAGGCACATAACCGGATCGGACGCGACGTTGAGGCCCACCTGCTTCATCGTAACGAGGACCCGCGCGCCCGCGTACGAGGCTCCCGCGGCTACTTCGACAGCCGCTTTTTCGTTCACCGACCACTCGACGTATACGCCTGTCTCTTTCCTGTATTTTGCGACGTATTCGATAATTTCCGACGACGGCGTTCCGGGATAGCCCGCGGCAAGGCCGATACCAGCCTGCAGTGCGCCGAGCGCTATCGCCTGATTTCCCATAATCATCTGTTCCGGCATCTGTTGTACTCCGTGTTACTTTTATAGAAATGTTTCTATTCATAATAACATCGGAATCGCTGTTTTGCAAGGGTTTTTGTTAAATATGCGGATCGGATCCGTACGCTCTGCTGTACTTTTTTGCTTTTTATGATATAGTGACGGTCCGGCAGTTCGCAGCCCTTCCTGCCGTCCGGCATCGTCCGGAAAATCAAAACCAGGTCAATTCAATTTTCGGGAGTTAGTATGTCTAACGAATTACTTCTCATCGTGTCCCTTGCGGCATCTTTCGGCGGACTTCTCCTGTTTTTCCGGCTGTTCGGAAAAGCGGGATGTATGGCGTGGACGGCGGTATGCACCATTCTTGCAAATATCGAAGTCATGATTCTGGTAAACGCATTCGGTATGGAGCAGACGCTCGGCAACACGCTGTTCGCGTCGAGTTTTCTTGCGACTGATTTTCTCAGCGAACTGTACGGCAAAAGAGACGCCGACCGCGCCGTGTGGATCGGCATTGCGACGTCGTGCGCGTTCATTCTGTTTTCGTCGCTGTGGGTCCTCTATACGCCGTCCCCGAACGACTGGGCCATGGTCGGCATAAAATCGCTGTTTACCCATACACCGCGCATTCTCATCGCGAGTCTTATAGGATATGCGGTGAGCGAACTGTTCGATGTATGGATGTATCACAAGTGGTGGGATTTCACGACAAGGAAAAGCGGCAGCAGTTTAAAATACCTGTGGCTGCGCAACAATGCTTCAACGCTCGCCGCTCAGGCCGTCAACATTCTGATTTTTAATTTCGGCGCATTTTTCGGCATGTACGACATGAAAACGCTCCTGTCGATTACCGCGGCGTGTTACGTGATTTACATCTTTACCAGTCTGCTCGACACGCCGTTCGTATATCTTGCGAGAAAAATATACACAAAATGTAAAGCCGAAAACAGGTGGATAGACGAATAAATTATTTTCAGAGTTACCTCTAAAAACTGAAGTTTTTAGAGGTTCCCTTATTTCTTATTCTTATTTTTACTGCGCATCTGTTCGAGCTGTTTTTGTTTTTCCTCGGTGAGAAAATCATCGAGGAACGTAATCTGAACTTTCTGATTAGGTTTTACCGAAAACGGTTCGAGCGGTATGAACGTCTTTCCGTCAAAATATCCTTCAATCGTAGCCATACGTACCTCCTTCGTCGTACCTGTCCGAGAGAGACTGCCTGAGTACGAGCAGATTCTTTTCCTGTGCGTCTATATATGCGCCGGCGGTGAGCCTGCCCGTAATACAGAAATCGAGTCCGTTTACGGAAAGTCCTGTCTCCGTCTCAATCTTTTCAGCTGCCGCGGACTGATACTGCAGTTCCGCATACAGGCAGATGCCGCCGTTGTTTTTTTGAGCCGACTTTATCTGCCGCAGGGTGTCGGTAAGTTCCTTTTTATCGGGCGCTGTTCCCGGTTTATGTTTCACATCGGAGACGATGCGTAAACCGAACTCCGCCGCGAGATACGGAAAAGCTTCATGAAATGAGATGACGCCGCTTCCTTTGTACGGATTCAGCGCCGCATGCATTTCATCCGAGAGCGCGGCTAGTTTTCTTTCGTATATTCCGGCATTTGTTTCGTATTGAGCGGCATGCGCAGGATCCAGCCGCGAAAGTCCCGCCGCTATCTGCCGTACTTCGTAGCGTGCGCCGGCCGGAGACACCCACACGTACGGATTATCGTTTAGAAGCGGATAATTTTCCGCGGCGGCAATGAGCGACTCGGGTTTCAATTTACGCGCCTGATCGGGAAATTGTTCCATGCCGGCGCCGTTTATGACGAAAACGTCGCACGAAGAAACAGCCGTCAGATCTTTCGTAGTGAGCCGGTAATCGGAAAAACAAAGCGTCGTATCAGGCACGAGGAGAGAAAGTTCGACGTCAGGAACGTTCTGCGTGAGATTGAGGCACATTACGTACTGCGGATAAAACGCCGCCGTAATTTTCAGCGTCATTCGGGTTGAATCCGCCGGTACGTTTTTTTTAGCGCAGCCTGCAGGAAAAAAAAGCATAAACAGCCCGCCTGTAAGTGCAGCCAGCTCCTGTAAAACTTTTCTTTCTGAAAACATTATAGTTAAAATACTATAGTTTTCCTTCGTACACAAGCAGGTCCTTGCCGTCGATGGTGACCGTCAGTCCGTTTTCTATCGTATGCACCGCCTTGCCGGCGTCCGAAATCCATACAAGATTCTGATTTACGAGCTTCATCGTATCGGCAGGTATTTCATTCGGTTCTTCGCATACGACACCGTCGACTATGCGCAGAATGGGGATCCAGTCCGCCGTAAGGTCCGGACAGAGCAGGATTTCGGCGCTTTTGTGGCGGAGCAGCATGAGCGCTTTGTCGGGCGTCGACGCACGTACGATTCGTCCCGTCATGCGTCCGCTGCTCAGATCTCCGTATCCTCCTGTGCGTCCGCGGGCGAGTACGTTGCCTATGAGCAGGACCCTGATTGTGTTCACCGGAATAGGGCTTGCAAGCGGGATTCCCGCGCACAGAATGATGCGGTCGCTCTGGTGCACGAATCCGGCATCGATCGCGATTTTTACGGCGTTCTGCACCATCTCTTCGCTGTCGTCCGCGATCGGAGAGACGAGCGGAAAGACGCCCCAGTTAAGGAGGAGCTGCCGCTGGACCTGCGCGTCGGGAGTGACCGCGAGGATCGACTGTTCCGGACGGAACGTGCTTATCATGCGCGCGGTGTTTCCGCTCATTGTCGGGACGACGATGACCATCGCCCTGGTTTTGTCGGCGGTCTCGTATGCCATGCGGGCCATAATGCGGCCGATCGTCACGTCGCTTTCCATTTCGGGAACAGTCGTCTTGATACGCCGGCAGTATTCGTCGCTGTCCTCCACCGTCTGCGCAATGCGCGCCATAGTTTCCACCGCTTCGACGGGATATGCGCCGTTCGCAGTCTCCCCCGAAAGCATGACTGCATCAGTGCCGTCGAATATTGCGTTCGCGACGTCGGTGAGTTCCGCACGGGTAGGGCGCGGATTCACAATCATGGAGTCGAGCATCTGCGTCGCAGTGATGACGGGTTTGCCGACCATGCGGCATTCCTCGATGATGTGTTTCTGCGCAAGCGGTATGCGTTCCGTCGGAAGCTGCACGCCGAGGTCTCCGCGCGCGACCATAATGCCGTCCGCTGCCTCCGCGATTTCACGTATGTTGTCGAGCCCTTCCTCATTCTCAATCTTTGAGATGATTTTCATGTTCGAACCGAGCGAGTCAAGGTAGTGCCTGATTTCGTGCACTTCGCTTGCAAAGCTCGTAAAGCTCGCCGCGATGAAGTCGCAGTTCATCTCCACGCAGAATTTTATGTCGTCTTTGTCCTGCTCGCTCATAATCGGAAGTCCCGCGTGAATGCCGATGAGATTGACGTTTTTTTTGCTGCCGATCACCGCCGTATTCGCGGCTTCGCATTTCACGATTTTTCCGTCGGTCGATTTGACGTCAAGTTCCAGAAGTCCGTCCGCGATGAGAATTTTTATGCCGGGCGATACGCGTGAAGGCAGCTCTTTCCAGCTGAGCGAAATGTGCGCCGGTTCTTTTCCCTTTACGGCAGTTACGGGGCAGTCGTCGACGGAAACAAGAACCGCATCGCCTTTGGTGATCGTGATTTTTCCGTTTCCTTCGACGATTCCGCTTCTGATTTCAGGTCCCTTCGTGTCCATCATAAGTGCGACTGATTTTCCCGCAGCCTGAGACGCGCGCCGCACGCGTTCCATCATCTCTTTGTGACCGGCATGATCCCCGTGCGAAAAATTGAAGCGTGCGATATTCATACCGGCATTTATCATCCTGATGACTATGTCGTCGGTGTTTGTCGTAGGTCCCATAGAACAGACAATCTTAGTTTTGCGTGATGTCATAGAAAAGCCTCCGTGTCACATCAAAATATTATATCAGGTTACGGGCTGAATGTTGAGTAACTGCAATCGTTTTTTCGAGCTCGTTTTCCGTTTTTTTCAGACTTTCCATCATTTCATCGAACATCTCCGAAGCGTCGATTTTGAATTCGACAACCGGATTTTTCTGCGCGTAAGTTCTGAGGTAGACTCCCTCTCTGAGGGAATCGAGCGATTCAAGATGATCTGCCCATGCGCCGTTTATTGCGGAAAGCAGCGGCATTTTTACAGCTTCGTCTTTGTCGGAACAGAGGACGGAACGACGGTAATCGTACAGCATAATGCGTTCGTCGTTGAGAACGTCGTCGAAATCAAGCAGCCGTTTCCGTACGTCGAAATTGTTGCGCTCAATCTGGGCTTGAGCCGATGAGGCGCTTATTTTTCTGCTGCCCGGAAACCGTTTGAACAGGTCGTCTTCGCGCGAAATGACGAATTTGCTCTTTCCCGGATCGCCCTGACGACCCGAACGTCCCCGAAGCTGGTTGTCTATCCGCCTGCTTTCGTACCGCTCGGTCCCTATGACGTACAGTCCGCCCGCTTCCTTCACCTCGTCGTACTCCCCCTCGTGCGCTTCAGGGCTTCCTCCGAGCTTGATGTCGGTGCCGCGTCCCGCCATGTTCGTTGCGATTGTAACGGCGCCTTTTTTCCCCGCCTGGGCAATTATTGCAGCTTCACGGACGTTGTTCTTCGCGTTGAGTACGTTATGCCTGATACCGCGGACTGTGAGCAGGGAGGACAGCAGTTCCGAATTCTGCACCGACGACGTCCCCGCGAGCACCGGCTGTCCCCGTCCGTGCGCTTCAGCGATTTCGTCGCAGACAGCTTTCCATTTCTCCGTTTCCGTGTCGAATACGGCGTCGTCCTCGTCGCTGCGGATCATCGGTCTGTTCGTCGGAATGACGATGACGTCGAGACCGTAAATTGCGCGCAGCTCTTCCGCCTGAGAAAGCGCCGTGCCGGTCATTCCGGAAAGCTTTTCATACATGCGGAAAAAATTCTGATATGAAATGCTCGCGAATGTACGTGTCTGTCTGCGTACCTGCACGTGTTCCTTCGCTTCGATCGCCTCATGCAGTCCGTCGCTGTACCGTCTTCCGAGCAGCACGCGTCCGGTAAACTCGTCCACGATGAGAACCTCGCCGTCGTAAACGATGTAATCCTTGTCTTTGCGGTAAACATACCGCGCGCAGAGCGCTTCGATTACGTAATGAACGAACATGAAGTTTTCCGTGTCGTACATGCTGCCTTTTATGAGCTTCATCTGATGAAGCATCTGTTCCACGTGCGCCATCCCGTCTTTCGTAAGAGACGCCTTTTTATGGTTTTCGTCGAGCGTATAGTCTCCGTCAGGTTTCTCGTCGAGAAGTTCGTCGGGATATCTGTCCGTACCGGGAATCTTTTTCACTTCCCGCAGCTTCTGCGCGATGCTGTCGGCCGCGCGGCACAACTCGGAGTCGTCGCCGCCTTCTCCTGAGATGATGAGAGGCGTGCGCGCCTCGTCGATGAGTATGGAGTCGGCTTCGTCGACGACAGCATAGTGGAAACCCCTCTGTACGATGTCGCCGGGGGAATACTGCATGTTGTCGCGGAGGTAGTCGAACGCGAATTCGCTGTTCGTTCCGTATGTGATGTCGCACTTGTACGCGTTTTTCCGCTCGGACTGATTCATCTCCGCGTAAATAACGCCGACGCTTACACCGAGAAAACGGTATATTTTCCCCATCCATTCCGCGTCGCGCTTCGCGAGGTACTCGTTTACGGTGATGACGTGAACGCCTTGTCCGTACAGGCTGTTAAAATAGGCGGGCATGACGCATACGAGCGTTTTGCCTTCTCCCGTTTTCATTTCCGCCACCGCGCCTTCGTCGAGCGCAATCGCGCCCATAATCTGCACGTCGAACGGACGTTCTCCAAGAACGCGGAGCGACGCTTCGCGGGCAAGCGCGTATGCGTCCGTCCTCACGCTTTCCGTTTTTTCACCCGATTTGATGCGCGCTTTGAGTTTTTCCGTTTCTGCGGGAAAAGCCGCGTCAGTCAGTGAACGGGCCCAGTCTTCCCGTGCGTTTATCTGTTCAGCCATAGAGCCGAGCCGCAGCGCGTCACGGTCTTCTTTTGTGCCGAATATATATGTTAATAATTTTGAATGCATAATACTATCCTCCGCGATAAAATAAATTGAGAAAAATAATTATTCAGGAGGATTATTTCAGTGTTTCAAGAAAAATGACGCAGCGGAGATATTTGTCCGCAAAATGATGTATACACGAGACGAAGACGACGGATAAGGAAAGAATAATTAACGATACATGAAAATAAAACGGTTCCGTACCGGAAGCGAAATTCTTCTGCAGCCTGATTTGTTTCTCTGCAGTATATTCGGAACCGCTTGTTACAAGCGGAACAAGAGCGTCATGTGTCCTGGTGAGAAATTCGCTGCTTCCGCTGCCGTGTCCGCTGCAGTATGCTCTGCTGTCTGATGAGTACGCACCATAAAACATGCAGAGAAACGGAAAGGGAAAGAGAAGAACAAGCAGCAGGCGGCGGAAAAACATATATGACTGCCTTTATCAGCACGAAATGCCGTACTGCTTCAGATTCGCTGTGAGACAGTTGTATACGTCAGTGTCGTTTTCAGAAGCGAGAAGTACCCGATCTGCCTTTGAGCTGAGCAGGATTTCGATAAGGGCGGAGAGATGTTTCAGACACGATGCCGTGTTCTCCGGCCAGACAATCATCATATATATGGTTTTGTGATTGACGATGCCGGCCGCACCGCACAGTGAGGAAACTCCCGCGCTTTTTGCATGAGGAACAATAATACCGTCGGATATCTCCGTTCTGCCGTTTTTTTCCCGCGCAATGATGTCGTTCAGCACGCGTTCTCTGTCGGTGACGCAGCCTGTTTTTTCGAGCAGCTGAATGAGCTGATTAAGAATGTCCTTGTCGTTCCCGTCTTCAAGTTCTGCTGTGACAGAAGAGGGCAGAAGCCAGCCATGAAATTGTGAATCCATACTAATTCCTTGTGAAAAAATAAAAAGCAGTAAATAAACTGATTCAAGGAAAGGACTTTTTTACAGTCTGGATGGCAATGACCAATCTGCGGTATTTCGTTATGACTGTCCGTTCGGGAGGAATATCGAAGAAAAATTTCTTATATGTTTCAGGAATCCTGATTATCGTATCCGGCACATATGCAGAGAGAAATACAGTCGATGAAGTGTCGTCGGAAAGTCCTGCGTGCGTACCTGAAATACATTCGGGAAGCGAGAGCGGCCTGTCGTTCCCGTCGGAGAGATACGACTCCCTTGCCTGCTCTGAAGCCGATTTCCAGGAATTTGCTTTTACAACTATGGAATATGCCTGAGCGCAGAGGAAGATGAAAACGAGGGCGATTAAAATTGACCGCTGTTTTTCAGTCCGTCGCATACTTTGCAATATACTGATTTCCGTGCAGGGGGTCAACTCCGGTCGTTTTTGAAACAGTCTATTGAGTCATACGAACATTTCTGGTAGTATGAAATATTATATATACTGAATTCTCTTAAGGAGCAACAAATATATGATAACACTAAAGTTCGGCGGCACATCGATGGAAAGCGCACGCCGCATCCTTGCATCTGCCGACATTATCGTCGCCCGTGCCGGGGCAGACCGCCTGAGCGTCGTCGTTTCTGCGGTTGCGGGTGTCTCCAACGGACTGCAGGAAAGCATCGATTCATGCGTCGCCGGTACTCAGCCCGACAAGTTCATACAGAATCTCAGGAATATTCATGCTGAAATCTGCGCCGAACTTCAGTCGAAACTTCCCGATTTTGATGCAGCGTCGGTTATGAAGCGCCTTGAACCGACGTTCGTCGAATACGAAAAGCTTCTTACCGGCTGCGTCTCGTTCGGCGAATGTCCCGACACGGTACACTGCCGCATCATGGGCATGGGAGAGCTCCTTTCCGCTCCGATTATGGAATCAGTACTTCTTGCGGAGAAACAGAGCGTGATTCTGCTCGATTCGCGCAGGTTCATATTTACGACGGGAAGCCAGAAAGAGGGCGACCCCGATTATACGAAATGCGCGGAGTCGGTTCTTCCGTTCCGCGACGGAGAGAGCCAGACGCAGACACGCATCCTCCTGTTCCCCGGATTTGTGTGCTCGTGGACAGGAGGCACTGGTCGTCAGCCTGTTCCGGGACTGCTCGGCCGCAACGGCTCCGACTTTTCCGCCGCCATCATCGGGGCGTCGCTCGGAGCTGCGAAAGTCGAATTCTGGACTGATGTGGACGGCATATATACTGCTGATCCGCGCGTCGTAAAGGACGCCATCCTGGTGGACGATATGAGTTATGAGGAAGCGATTGAACTTGCATTTTTCGGAAGCAAAGTCCTTCATCCGAAGACGCTTGCACCGCTTGCGGCGAAAAATATAGAGGCGTGGAGTCTCAACAGCCACCGGCCCGAAGCACGCGGCACACGCATCGGGCGCGGGCCGTTTGAAAGCGAAAAGAAAGTCGGCGACGTATGCGGTATTTCCAGTCTCAAGAATACCGCCATGATAAGCGTAAGCGGCACGGGGATGCGCGGCAGAAGCGGAATGGCGAGCAGAATATTCGCCGCCGTTTCCCGCGCTTCAATTTCCATCCTTCTTATTACGCAGTCTTCATCAGAATATACCATCTCGTTCTGCATCAGGGACTCGGAAGCTGACCGTGCGGTCGACACGCTGAAAGCGGAGTTTGACCTTGAGATACGCGACGGCGTCGTCAATCCCGTCGAAGTACACAAAAGCTGCGCAATCGTTTCAATCGTAGGAGACAATATGATAAAAAAGCGGGGAGTCGCCTCGCGCTTTTTCGCGGCTCTTGCGTCGCAGGACGTGAACATTCTGGCAATCGCGCAGGGATCGTCGGAGCGGTGTATTTCCTGCGTCATAAAGGGCGAATACGGCGATACGGCTGTACGCGCGACGCACCGCTTCTTTTTCAATACGGCCCAATCGATAGAAGTATTTGCGTTCGGGGCAGGCACGATCGGCGGCACGCTCATAGACCAGATACGCGATCAGCACGACAAACTCCTTTCGGAGAACGTGGACATCAAAGTCATGGCAATCTCGACGATAGACGGCATGATTATGAATCCTGACGGACTCGAACTCGCAAACTGGCGCGAGGATGTGAGAAAGTCGAATGTTAAATCCAGCGTCGATGAAATTGTTAAATTTGTAAAGGAGACGAAACCGCTCAATCCCGTGTTCGTCGATTGCACTGCTTCGTACGATCTGCCTGAACGCTACGTCGACCTTTTCAAGGCCGGCATGTCCGTTGTAACGCCGAACAAACGCGCGAATTCGATGAAAATAGAATACTATCACGAACTGCGCAGAACGGCTAACCTCATGCGCCGCCGCTTCCTGTATGAAACGAACGTCGGAGCGGGGCTTCCGATCATCGATACGCTGCAGAATCTGTTCAAGAGCGGCGACAAGCTCATAGGCTTTACGGGAATCATGTCGGGTTCGCTTTCGTATATTTTCGGGCGGCTCGACGAGGACGTTCCGTTCAGTCAGGCCGTGAAGGAAGCGAAGGAGCTCCGGTTTACCGAGCCTGATCCGCGCGACGATCTTAACGGCATGGATGTTGCGCGTAAGGCGCTCATCATCGCACGGGAAGCCGGTGCGGAGATAGAACTTGAGAATATTACTATATATAAGGTATTTCCCGATTCGTTCGATTCGACGGGTACAGTCGAGGAGTTTATGGCGAAACTTCCGCAGATTGACGGGTATTTCAGGAAGAAGATTGAGGACCTTAAAAAGGAAGGCAAAGTGCTCCGCATGGGCGCTTCCATAGGAAACGGCACATACAGCGTCGGCATGCTCGAAGTCGGACACGACGATCCGCTTTACGGTGTGAAGGGCGGCGAGAACGCGTTCGTATTTCACACCGAACGGTACAATCCCATTCCGCTTACCGTACGCGGATACGGCGCCGGTGCGGGCGTTACGGCTGCCGGCGTGTTCGGGGACATCCTTCGTACCGTAAGCTTCAATCCGGAAAAATAGGTAAGGGCAGGAGATTGCAATGGTCATTGTTTTAAAACAGAATATCACGTCTGATGAGCGGCAGAAGCTCACCGACTATCTTACGCAGAACAATTTCAGAACGAATGAAATAAAGGGTGAGGAAGAGACTATCATCGCCGCCGTCGGAAAACTGAAAGTTGATCCGCGCGAAGTCGAAATTCTTCCGGGCGTGGAGCGCGTCATTCCCATTTCCAAACCGTACAAGATGGCGAGCCGCGAGTTCAAACCTGAGAACACCATTGTGGAAATTCCGACGAACCGCTCGCAGATTATCCGCGTAGGCGGCCAGCGCATCGTCGCAATTGCAGGCCCGTGCGCGGTCGAGACGCGCGAGCAGATGCTGTCCGTCGCCGCGAGAGTGAGCGGGAGCGGGGCGGCGATGCTCAGGGGCGGCGCGTATAAACCGCGCACGTCTCCGTATGCGTTTCAGGGACTCGGAGAAGAGGGGCTGAAATTATTAAAGGAAGCGGGCGATAAGTACGGCATGCCTGTCGTGACCGAAGTCGTCGCGGCGGAATTCCTTCAGACGATGGAAGACCACGGCGTGGACGTGTATCAGGTCGGCGCGCGGAACATGCAGAACTTCGAACTTTTAAAGCGGCTCGGAAAACTAGGGAAGCCCGTCATCTTAAAGCGCGGAATTTCCGCGACGATTGAAGAATGGCTCATGTCGGCGGAATATCTGCTTTCGTCGGGAACTGACAAAGTAATTCTGTGCGAGCGCGGCATCCGCACGTACGAACGTGCGACGCGCAATACGCTTGATCTTTCCGCAATCCCCGTGCTGCGCGGCATGACGCATCTGCCTATCATCGTGGACCCGAGTCACGCGGTCGGCATCCGCGACAAGGTGTCACCGATGGGTCTTGCCGCGATTGCGGCCGGAGCCGACGGAATTATCGTGGAAGTGCACTGCAATCCTGACAAGGCGCTCTCGGACGGGGCGCAGTCTTTGTATCCCGAACAGTTCGACAAACTCATGCGCGACATTGAAGCTATGGCTCCCGTCGTCGGAAAATCAGTCACGCACCTGCGCAGCATAGAAACTCCGGTGAAAATTGCGGATGCGAAGTCGTCCGCACACGAGGGTGTCGTCTGCGCGTACAGCGGAAAGCGCGGCGCTTTTGCGGAGCAGGCAATCGGCCGCTATTTCGATGCGGAAGTTACCGCACTGCCCGTCGACTCGTTCCGCGAGGTTTTCCAGAAAGTCGCCGACGGACGGGCGGACTACGGCATAGTGCCGATTGAAAACACGCTCGCAGGTTCGGTGTTCGAAAATTACGACAACCTCACGCAGTTTGAAGACGTGAGCATCGTCGGCGCCGTTCATCTTCGGGTTCAGCATTCACTGCTCGGCGTAAAAGGCGCGTCGCTTGATACGATTAAAACGGTGTATTCGCATCCGCAGGCTCTGAGCCAGTGTTCGAAATTCCTTGCGCAGCATCCCGAATGGAACAGGATAGACTGCGTTTCCACTTCCACTGCGGCAAGCGAAGTGGCGAATTCCGGTTCGGGAAAAAACGCCGCTATTGCGAGCGGAATAAACGCGTCGTATTATAAACTTGACGTTATTCAGGAAAACATCGAAGATGATCCTGCGAACTACACGAGATTCGTCGTCATTGCGGCAAATCATTTTACCGACATGACGGAAGTGAAACAGATGGCCGACAACTGCCGTTGCGCGGCGGGGCTCAATCCCAACATGGCGTCGTTCATGTTCTGCGTAAAAAATGAACCCGGTGCGCTGTATGCAGGCCTCGGTGTGTTCCAGTCGTTCAAGCTTAACCTTACCCGGCTCGAGTCGCGCCCGATTCAGGGACAGCCGTGGCGTTATCGCTTTTATGCCGACGCTTCGCTGCAGACGACGGGCGCCGACGCCGTAGAGTATGTCAACAGCGTCATGACGGCGCTTAAAATGCAGGCTGACGACGTGCGCCTTCTGGGCGTTTATGCCGAAGCCGAAAAAAGCATTTGAAATTACTGATTTGGAGAAAAATATGGAAAGCTACGTTTTGTCCGTTTTAGTCGAAAATCACGCAGGTGTTCTGAGCCGTGTTTCGGGATTGTTCAGCCGAAGGGGATACAATATTGATTCTCTTACCGTGTGCGAGACGGGCAATCCGGGACAGTCACGCATGACAATCGTCGTAAAGGGGGACGAGTATATCCTCGAGCAGATAGAGAAGCAGCTTTCCAAGCTCGTCGAAGTTATTTCCATTCAGCACTGCGATTCAGCGAAGACATGCGAACGTGAAATGGCGCTCGTGAAAGTAAAGGCAAGCGGTGAAAACCGCGCCGTCATCATCGAGACGTGCGACATTTTCCGCGCGCATATTGTCGACGTCGGAATCAACTCCGTAATAGTCGAGTCGACGGGAAGCGAAGAAAAAATTGCGAGCCTCATCAGGCTGCTTGAACCGTTCGGCATCCTTGAGTTTGCAAAGACCGGCCTGAACGCGATGGAACGCGGCGAGAAGGTCCTGAAATAATATCAGGAAACCTCTGAAAACTTCAGTTTGCAGAGATGACCATTATTTATTTTTTATCCAGAACGACCGTGCGACCCGCCATTCGCGGCAGTCTGCTGAAATCGGTGTGAACTGCGCGTCCGCCGCACGGAATATCCGGCAGACAAGCGGGAATGCTGCCGGCATAATGTGGTTTTCCGGAATGTATTCGCCGGCGGGCATATCATTCTGAGGTGCGTCCTCATCCTGTTTTTTTCCCGCGCATATTTTTCCCTTCAGCGTCTCCCCGTTTTTCATGTTCAGTTCAGCCGGAAAATAAAGCCGGTTTCCGCTGATTTCCGGTGCGTATATTGTCAACGCCGACGCCGTACTGCGGAACGATGCGGCGTCCGCTTCCGCGCCGGTATCGCCTGGTACGACCCAGAGCGGAAAACACGGATACCAGCATACGCGCTTTTCGTTGAGCGATGCGAGAACCGCTTTCTGCGCCCGGCTGAGCAGCAGCGCTTCCGACGGATGCGGGATAAAAACAATCATGGTGAGCAGTATAGCAATTTTGGGCCGAACAGGGTAGTATATTTACGCTATGATATCCCTGAAAAATTTCTGGCGGACTTTAACAAAAAAGCAGAAAATCATCCTGGTACTGCTCTGCACGCTGCTTGTCCTCGATGCGGCTATGCTTTTTAAAAAATACGTATCGTCTTCTGCTCCCGTCACGCTGTCGTTCCCGTCCGAAATGCACGCTGTTCCGGGACATCTTCATGCGCTCAATGCGAACGCACGCACACTTTCTCCTGAATCAGGCTATGCATATTATAAATTCACGCAGCTTCAGAAAAATAAACTCCGTTCTTATTTTGAAGAAAACGGCGACGCCGCAGTGGTTGTGAGGGTGCGGGTAAAGCAGGACAGAAAATACAGGGCTTCCGTTTCAGGCGGTGAAATCCCGTTTATGTACGGTTTCCTCTTCGAGGACGATTTTGAAAAGCGCGGCTCGGTGAAAAAGGAAATAGCGCAGCGTCCGCTTGTAAGCGCGGACCTGCGCGACATGACTGATTTTGAACTGTCGCTTTCAGTGCAGAAGAGTGAGCCGGGAAAGGGCGGAACTCTTCCCGAAGGATTTTTTGTCTACGCCGCTGTTCCCGCTTCGGTAACGGACGCGGCTGTGAGAAGCGCGGCCGTCGGCTGGAATAAATCGGGCGCAGTGCCGTTTTACGGATTTGCGCCCACAGGCGGAAAGGTCAATGCGCTGTCTCAATCGGTTGATTTTTCGGGCGCTTCCATGGTGTTCCCTTCTCAGAATACATCGTCGTCGGTACTGCCGCGGATTGTCGTGTCGTTCGGCGAAACGGCCGACTTCGGTACGGCGGAAGAGCCCCGTTCCGTTCTGCTGAATGCGGGCGGCGAACAATATACACTGTACCGGGTAAAGGGTGCGGACGAACTTGAAATTCACACGTCGGCGCTTACTAATCCGTTCGCCCGTACGGAAATTGAAGGCGGAAAAAATGACGTCGTTTCCCTTATTATGATGCGCGGCGACAGCGCCCTTATAACTGATTCAGGGAAACCTGTGCTCGTCCCGTTCGAGACTGACCCCGGTTTTATTCTGAACTGGCCGCAGCGGAACTGGCGCACGCCTGATTACGAATTGTTCGAATGGAACCGTTTTCCCGGCGTTCTGTTTTTCGACACGCGCGATTATGCCGTGCAGAACGATTTTTTCCGCCGCCTCGCATATTATGCGGAGAAAACCGGTTTCCGCGGAACGCTTGTGAGCGATGAGGTTCTCCGGGACAAGCACGGATACAACGCCCACGATTACAGCGCGGAGACGCTCGCTGCGTTTTTTACGAAAGCTCAAAGCGAAAATTTCGAGCTCAATACGAAAGAATACCTTCTCCGCGACATTCTGCTTGCGAACAAAGTCATGGAAAAAGACGGCAGCGGATATAAAGCGGGAAGGGGGGCCGTCATATCGATCTCGCAGGGCTCGGCATCGTGGCTCCGCGGCAGGTTTATCGCACATGAAGGCTGGCACGGCATTTTTTTCACGGATGAGAAATTCCGCAACGCGGTGACGGCCGTGTACTACACGATGGATCAGAAATCGCTCGAGTTCCTCACGAAATTCTGGCATACGCAGTCCGATCTCGACTACGACATGAACGACGAATATCTCGTGCACAACGAGTTCATGGCGTATCTCATGCAGCAGCCGTTCCCGGACGTAGCGGACTATTTCGTGCACCTTGCGAACCGCGCGTCCGTCATAAACGGAATACCGGAACTTGCGGCGTATGTTCGGAAAAATAAAGGAATGCAGTTCGAGGATGCGGCGCGCGTACTCGACGAATACGCTTTCGACAACTGGGGACTTGCCTGCGGGCGCGTCTCACTCGTCAGGTAACGGTTCTATCGGCGCGGCGTTTTTATCAGCAGTACGAACCATATCAAGATTGTACAATTTTTCCACACCGACGCATGTCGGCGGTCCGTGTCCCGGCATAAGAACCGTTCCGTCCTGCTGCGAGAATATTTTCCGCTCGATGTTGTTGCGCAGAATAAAATCGGAATAGCTGTTGTTCGTCGTGCCGATTTTTCCGGCGGAAATCGCGTCGCCCGTAAAAAGCACGGTTCCTATTTTGTATACCATCGAGTCGGCCGTATGACCGGGCAGCGCCATGTAGCGTACCGACAAACCCGCAATGCGGACTTTTCCGTCGCCTGTAATCACGTTCGTGTCGTTACCCGCAACTTCCCAGTCCGCGGCGTAAATTTTCGGCGTGTAAATTTTACGCAGTGTTTTTAAACCGTGCACATGGCTTCCGTGATTATGAGTGATGAAAACGCCGGTCAGTTTGTATGAACCGTTTTCAATAGTATCGATTATTTCCTCGGTAATCCGACCGGGATCGATTATTATCGCTTCTTTTATAGATTCGTTTGCGACGACATAACAGTTGGAGAAACCGCCGAGGTTCAGATGAAAATAGATTTTCAAAAGAGAGAACCTCCTGCCCTAATCGAGTCCCTGTGCCAGGGCGCTTCCTTTCCGGTCGAAGACGGCTTCGCGCGTGTTCGACATTTTGAACGAGACATTTTCCTGCGTGCAGTCAAGAAAAATTGTTTTTTTTATGTTGCAGTTTCGGAACGACGTATTTACAAGTTTTGCGCGGATAAACCTCGAGTTGTACAAATCGGAATCGTCGAACGACGATTGAAACGACTGAACGCCGTTGAAATTGTTCTGCACCATATCGCTGCCGGTGAAAAGCGTGTGTGAAAATGTGCTGCCGCCGAACGACGTAAACTGCATGTTGCAGTTGAGAAGCGTGCAGTCGCAGAACGTCGTGAAGTCGAACATACTCATGCGGCTGCGCAGTCCCTCCGAATGAAGATTCGTGAATGTACAGTGCTGGAAATTGCAGCCGTAAAAACGTTTGTTCGTAAGATCTATGCCGGCAAACGTGATTCCTGCGGTGTTCAGACCGACTATAACATCGTGGGTCCTGATGTACGTATATATCTGTTCTTTTGCTTTTCCCGGATCGGGAATATGATCAAGGCAGTAGTTCTGCTCGTCGGTAATCTTTCCCTCATCATCAAAAGTTGAAAGCGCGAGATTCCTGCATGAATGAACGAGGCATTTGTTCAGTATGTACATACAATTTATGGTACGGTATTGCGCTTGTTTAGTCAAATGATTAGAATGCAGCCATGTGCTGGAAATGCGGTAAATCGATAGATACGACTGAAACTATATACAGAGATTCTTTGTGCCCCGAATGCGGTGCGGATCTTCACTGCTGCCGCAATTGCAGATTCTATGCGCCCGGCGCGCATTACGACTGCCGCGAAACTGTTCAGGAGCCTGTCGCCGACAAAGAGGAAGCGAATTTCTGCGACAGCTTTTCACCTGTATCAGATTTTAGTGCGGACAACGGAGGAAACGATGAGGCTAAGAAAGCGCGCGACGCGTTCAACAGTCTCTTCGGCAGTCTTGTCTGCGTATGAATTTTGCATTTCTTGATTCCGGCACCGGCGGCATTCCGTACATGCTGTATCTCAAGCGGAAATGCCCTGAAATGACATGTGCATATCTCGGCGACACGCTTCATTTTCCCTACGGTGAAAAAACACCCGCACAGATTACCGGGTGCGCGTCGCAGGCCGTCGACCTCATCATGCGGAAATGGAATCCGCAGGCTGTCGTTGTGGCATGCAATACTATTTCCGTAACGGCACTCGACAATCTCCGTTCGTCGTTTCCTCAGATACCGATTGTCGGCACGGTTCCCGCAATAAAAGTCGCCGCCGAAGTGTCCCGCAATAAACGCATCGGACTGCTTGCAACGAATGCAACGGTCCGCCATCCGTACATAAAACGGCTTGAGCGTGATTTTGCATCGGACTGCACAGTGTTTTCCCGGGGCGACGCGGATCTCGTCGCATTCATCGAGCACGATTTGTTTACGGCGACACGGGAGCAGAAGTTCGACGCGGTAAAACCCGCCGTCGATTATTTTGCGGAAAACGGGTGCGATACAATCATCCTCGGCTGTACGCATTTCATCCATATGGATGATATAATCAGGCAGTCGGCGGGAAGCGCTGTGCAGGTTATAGACTCCCGTGAAGGCGTCGTGCGCCAGGCGCTTAAAGTCGAACGCGCGCGTGAACCGGCAGAGCCGCATGTACTTCCGTCCGGCGAGCCCCCCGACGACGGTGCGCTGTTTGTCACAGGCTTCAGACAAAAAAAGGACGCCGATGAATACAGCGTCCTCTGCCGCAACCTCAATATAAAGTGGGGCGGAATACTTTCCTGATTACAGTGCCTCGAGCCGGCTGCCGATTGCGTCGATGAACTGCCACGAATCGAGCACGTGTTTTGCCGCAGGTTCCGCAATGTGTGCAATGTCGCCCGTCATGTCGCCTTCTTCAATCGTCCTGAGCGTCGCTTTTTCGAGCCGCTTTGCAAATTCCGAAAGTTCGGGGGTATTGTCGAGCTCTCCCCGTTTTGCGAGCGCACCGGTCCATGCGAAGATGAGCGCGACAGGATTCGTCGACGTGCGTTCGCCCTTGAGGTACCGGTAATAGTGTTTCTGAACAGTACCGTGCGACGCTTCGTATTCGAATACGCCGCCCGGACTTACAAGCACGCTCGTCATCATTGCAAGACTGCCGCACGCTGATGCAATCATGTCGCTCATGACGTCGCCGTCGTAATTCTTGCACGCCCATAACATTCCGCCTTCGCTGCGCATAATGCGCGCGACTGCGTCGTCTATGAGCGTGTAGAAATAGGAAAGGCCCGCCGTTTCAAACGCAGTTTTGTATTTCGCGTCGAACACGTTCTGGAAAATCGTCTTGAACTGTCCGTCGTATGTTTTGGAGATCGTGTCCTTTGCGCCGAACCACACAGGAACTTTCTGGTCAAGCGCGTACGTGAAGCAGCAGTCCGCAAAATTTTCGATTGAACCGTCAAGATTGTGGATCCCCTGAATGATTCCGGGCCCTTTCATCTCCATGATTGTTTTGCGGATTTCCTTCCCGTCTGTACCGGTGAACACGAGTTCCGCTTTGCCTGCTCCCGGCGTGCGGATTTCGCAGTTTTTGTAGACGTCTCCGTACGCGTGGCGTCCGAGAATAATCGGCTTTTTCCAGCACGAGACGGTACCGTGAAGGTTGCCGACGAAAATAGGCGTGCGGAATACAGTTCCGTCGAGTTCAGCCCTGATGATGCCGTTCGGGCTCGGTGTAAGATGCGTAAGCTTGTATTCATCCATGCGCGCCGTGTTCGACGTAATCGTTGCGCATTTGACGCCGACGCCGAGCCGTTTGATTGCGGCCGCCGCATCGTACGTGATTTTATCGTCAGTGTTGTCCCGGTTTTTGAGCCCGAGATCGTAGTATTCCGTATTCAGCTCAACGTACGGAGCAAGAAGTTTATCCTTGATGACCTGCCACAGGACACGGGTCATCTCGTCTCCGTCGAGTTCCGCGACGGCATTTTTCATCTGTATTTTATTCATACTTAAAATTATAACGGATAGAAAAAAACTAGTCTATGTCCGGTTTTCCGTACAGACGTCCTCCTGATACATGTAGTTTTAAAAAAACTGTTATTTCTTAAGAAGTGTGTATTTATTACAGACTTTTTAAGGAATTTCGTGATATATTTTAAGTATGAGAATACTATTAGTTGAAGATGAAGAGCGTCTCTCGCAGGCGCTGGTCGAGATTTTCAAGAAAAACAGGTACAGTGTCGACGCTGTATATAACGGAAACTCCGGTCTGGAGTACGCCTCGTCCGGTATCTATGACATTATAATACTTGACGTCATGCTTCCCGGAATAGACGGTTTCACCGTGCTTCAGAAAATCCGCGAGTCTCATAATTCCGTACCGGTACTTCTGCTCACTGCAAAAGACGATGTGTCGGACAAAGTTCACGGGCTCGACATCGGTGCGGACGATTACATGACAAAGCCGTTCTCAACCGACGAACTGCTTGCACGCATCAGGGCTTTGAGCCGCCGCAAGGGCGAAGTGAAGAACGACAACGTTACGTTCGGCGATCTTACCCTTAACGTGAAAAACTGCGAGCTTGTTTCCGATAAAGATGAGGCGGTCAAACTTTCGCTCAAAGAATATCAGATTATCGATCTGCTGTTCCAGAATCCCCATCAGATCATCACGAAGAACCGTATCATCGAAAAGATATGGGGCGGCGACAGCAATGCCGAATACAACAATGTCGAAGTCTATATTTCTTTCCTGAGAAAGAAGATGGAATTCCTCAAGGTTAAGACGGAGATACGCACAGCGCGCGGAATCGGCTATTCGCTTGAAGACGGATCGAATTTACGGGTAAAAGAAGCATAAAAAAAGCGACAACGGGAGATGCGGTTGTCTGCCGGAAACTGCAGCATAAACTCATCATAAGCATAAATGTGATTCTTGCGTTTATGCTTTTCCTCATATTCGGTTCCATAAATTTATATTTTCATCTCTTCTATAATGAACAGGCTGAAGAAGTTCTGACACGGCTTTTTGATACCGACGGACACAGACGGCCGATGCCCGACGGAAGAATGATGATTCCGCCGGGTGGTGTCTTTCCCGATCCTGCAGGCGGAACAGTTCCGCTTCTTCCTGACGGCGTTATGCCGCCGACGGGTGCCGGACCCGGTTTTATGCAAGAGGAAAAAGATTTCGGCAGTGCGTTTTTCGGCAGGACTATTCTCTTTCCGCACGACAAATTTGATTTATATGATTATTTTTCTCTGGTTATTGACGAAAGCGGAGAAAAGAAATCAGTAATTTCCGACTACCGTCTCAGGTATGACGACGACACGTTTATTCCGATTACCCGGGAATCATTTAAATCGTATCAGCAGGGAAAAACGAACGGCGTGTACAACGGAATCCGCTGGGAAATTAAAAAAACGGATACGGGGTATTTTACCGCGTGCGTGAACATGCAGAACGCGATTGCGATGCAGATGTGGCTGCTCCGGCTCACGATGGGATTGTACGCAGTGTGCATACTGATTTCATTTTTTCTGGCAGTCCTGCTTTCAAAATGGGCGATTGCGCCGGTGAAGGAAGCGCTTGCCGAACAGAAGCAGTTCATAGCTGACGCCAGCCACGAACTCAAGACGCCTATCGCGGTTATCGGTGCAAACGTCGACGTGCTCATGTCGTCAATGCCGGACAGCAAATGGCTGCAGTATATCAGGACAGAAAACGAGCGCCTGAGCCAGCTTGTGAAGGATCTGCTGTATCTTGCCCACAACGATTCCGGCCGCATAAAATTGAGGAAAACCGAATTCAATCTCTGCGAAATGGTCGAAAGCGTCGTTCTTCCGTTCGAAAGCATTGTGTACGAACAGGGAAAAACGCTTGAGATGGACATCCCCGAAGCAATAACAATAAAGGCCGACGAGACGAGCCTCAAGGAAGTCGTCATCGTGCTCGTCGACAACGCGCTGAAAAATTCCGACAAGGGTGCCGTGATACGCGTTACCGTCTGGCAGTCGGCCGGACAGCGCTTTATAAAAGTGTTCAATACGGGAAAAGGCATTCTTCCCGATGATCTCGGTAAAATATTCCTGCGCTTTTACCGTTCCGACTCCTCGCGCGCGCGGAATACGGGCGGATCGGGTCTCGGTTTGTCGATAGCTCAGTCGATCGTGCTTAACCACGGCGGTTCAATCAAAGCCGACAGCGAGTACGGAAAGTGGGCGGAGTTTACGGTAAAACTTCCTGAACGGTGACACCCCGGCGTCATATCCTGTCGGGATTATTGCTAAACGCAGGCCTATTCATTAAAATGATTCTATGATACGTAGAAACACTGGATTTGCAAATCTGACGGCCGGATACCTGTTTCCGGAAGTGGCTCGCCGCAGCAGAGAGTATGCTGCTTCCCATCCTGATGCAAAAATCATCAGTCTGAGCGTGGGCAACACGACGGAACCGCTTACTCCGCACATATCAAAAGCGATGGCTGATTACGCATCGTCCCTCGCGACCCCCGAAGGATATTCGGGATACGGCGACGAGCAGGGACTTTCCGCTCTCCGTGAAAAAGTTGCCGGAACATTCTACGCCGGTATGGCGGAAGCTGATGAAGTGTTCATTTCCGACGGTGCAAAATGCGACATCGCGCGCATCCAGACGCTGTTCGGACGGAAAGCCCGCGTTGCCGTTCAGGATCCCGCCTATCCGGTTTATGTCGACGGCTCGGTGCTCATCGGTGCTGCAGGCGCCTGCCGGAACGGGCAGTACAAAGGCATTACGTACATGCCGTGCACCCCTGAAAACAATTTTCTTCCCGACTTTTCAAAAGTAAGGAAAAACAGCCTCATATATTTCTGCTCTCCCAATAATCCGACGGGATACACTTCCACAAAGGAAGAACTTCAGCAGCTTGTGGATTTTGCCCGGACGAACGGATGCATCATCGTTTTTGACGCGGCATACGCGCAGTTCATCCGTACTCCGGGACTTCCCATGACGATTTTTGAAATTCCCGGAGCACGGGATTGTGCGATAGAGATCAATTCGTTTTCAAAACCGGCAGGTTTTACGGGCGTCCGCCTCGGGTGGTCCGTCGTTCCCGGAACGCTCGCTTTTGCCGACGGCACGCCGGTGATTAAGGACTGGTCGCGCGTCATGACGACGCTTTTCAACGGCGCTTCGAATATTGCGCAGCACGGCGGTCTTGCGGCGCTCGACCCTGAAGGGCTCGTCGAAATGAAGAACATCATCGATTACTACCTCGAGAACGTGAAGATGATTCACGATGCGCTTGCAGGAGACAATTTCAGAAAGGCCGGCGTTCAGGTTTACAGCACGGGCAATTCACCGTATCTGTGGGTACGGTTCCCCGGATACAAAAGCTGGGATATTTTCGACAGGATTCTCGACAAGTGCAGAGTAGTGACTACTCCCGGCTCAGGATTCGGCGCGTCGGGTGAAAGTTTTCTGCGCTTCAGTTCCTTCGGCCACCACGAGGCGGTAACAGAAGCGTGCGGCAGGCTTTCCCTGCTTCAGTTGTGAAAAATGATTTATAATAAAGCCGGGCAGGTTTTGAATCTGTCCGGCTTTTTTACAATTGTGTCCTGAAACCGACGTTCAGCTTGAACGCTGATGCATACGAATTGCGTGCTATGTCGGTTATCCGAACCTGTCCCATGACGTGAAGGTCGCCGGAAAACAGCTGCGTTGAAATATACGGAGAGAGAGATACGTTGAGCGTATCGGCGGAAAAGTCGTCAGGATTAAAGAAGAGCAGAAAGCTTTCGTCGGATATTGAGAATGTCGTATTGATTCCGAATGCAAAACTTGCGCTTCCGATGTACAGCGAATCCGTATAGCTGAGAATGTTGAAACCGAGCGTATCGTTTATGAACAGCAGTTGTTCGACAGTATCCGACGGAAGGCTGAAAAGCGTGAACCTGAGCAGAAACGTCGTCAGCTTGAATCTCGGCTCGAACAGCAGATATACTTTGTCGGGATCGACTGAGAACGAACTCATGTCGCGCCGGATGGGAACGTCGTAGATACCGGCCTGCGTATAGAGAGAAACCGGAGTGGAATTGTTTCCGAGGAGCAGATCAAATCCTCCGTGTGCGTAAAGCGTATCGATAAGCACGATGACGTTTTCGTCGTTGTATTCATTCTTCAGCGGAGCTCCGATGCCGGCAGCAATGTCAAGGTATATATACGGATAGGCACAGGCAAAACGCATGTCGCCGTTGAATACATAATCGTCGTCGTCCTGATTGATGTAACAGTAAACGCCGGTTGCTATCGGCTGTGAAGTAAATTGTACGCTGTCGGAAATGCCGATTCCGAAGAGCGGATAGAGAACGGAACCCGAGAGACCGAGCCAGCTTTCGGTGATTTTGGAAGAAATCGGCTGTATACCGAATCGCCGGCGCAGAAATATGTCGGAGCCTATCGGTTCATACGTTCCAGCAAAAACGCTCAGATAGTTTGAAAATCCGGGAAACAGTTTTCGGTGTATTAACGAAATTTCGTCTACCTGGAATTCGGCGGTCGTTTTCTTGAAGACAGAGTTTTCAAGAAGGTCCTCCGTCTTGAGCGAAAATTCGATGCGGGCAATAAGATCGTTCGTAAGGTTGAATTGTCCGGCGAAAAAAGACTGAAGCTGCAGCTGCGGATCGAATGAACTGCTGCCGCTGTCGGAGAATCCCAGATCTGTTTTTACTCCTGTGTATCCGCTGAAGAAACCTGCGGCATGAGTTTCCGTAAGGGAAAACAGCAAAAGACCTGATGATAAACAAAAAATCATGAAAAGAGATTTGTTTTGTCTCAAAATGCGCTCCTCGTCCGGGAAACAATAACTCCTTTCATCTTATCGGCAGAAAAAGAAGAAAACTTTATGAATCGTACACCGAACTTTTTTACATTATTCGCTTGAATTATCTCTTGTAAAGTATATAATAATACTCATGAGTGATTATCTTGATCCGAACAATGAAGAACTGCTCAAGGATTTCTTTGCCGAGGCAGAACAGCAGGTAGACAATCTGGAAAGCAACGTACTGGTTATTGAGAATGACCCGGCGAATCGGGAAGCAATAGATGAGATTTTCCGCGCCGCTCACACGCTGAAAGGCGGTTCTGCAACTGTAGAAATGAACGAAATTTCAACGTTTACGCATACAGTCGAGGATATGCTTGACGAAATCCGATCCGACAGACTCAAAGTTACGGAACCTGTCATAGATGTTCTTTTGCATTCGATAGATGTTATAAAAGCCATGCTCGAAGCACGGAGCAGCGGCTCCGTCTATCAGGAAAATATTGATGATTTGATGAGTAAACTTCATTCGTATATTCCGGCGAAAGGTGAAAAGAAAGCGAAGAGTAAAATTTCAGGCGGAGGAGTGTCCGTTCCGAAACCTGCTGCAGCTGCGCCTGTGCCCGCACCTGTTGTTTCCGCACCGCAGACTTCTTCACATGGTTCTTTGATTCGCCCCGCGCTCACGGAAAGTGAATATACTGAGCTTAAAAATGCCTGCCAGAACGGGCAGAAGCTCTGGTGCGTTTCCGTAAAATTTGATGAAAGCAATCCGATGAATTCAGTCGGCGGCATCCAGGTATTTGCCGCTCTGAAGGCGCTCGGCAGCGTACTCAAGACAGTTCCTGATTTTGATGCTTTGTACGAAGACACATTTTATACGAATGTTTTCTATTATTTGGCAACAAACGAAGAACAGACAAAAATAGAAGATACTGCATTTCTTAATGATGTTACACTCTGGACTGACGCACAGCTGCTTGATTCATATGAAAAAGCGTCTGAAAGTGAAAGACCCGCCGCCGCCGCAGAGACTGTACAGCCTGCGCAAAGCCGGCCGGCACCGGTTGAAGAAGAAAGCGCGGGACAAAATCTGAAAGCAGAGGAAGAGACGGGCGGAACCGAAGAAAAAATCGAAGAGCCGGCTGTGTCCGAATCTGCAAAGACAGCGGAAGTGAAACCGGAACAGAACAAACAGCAGACAGCCGCCGCGGCCGGCCACGCCGTTCAGGGCGGCTCGTTACTCCGCGTCGATTCACGCCGCATCGATTACCTGCTCAACCTGGTGAGCGAAACTGTCATCACGAAAGCGGCTTTCAATCAGCTGTCGATGCAGCTTGCGAACGAGCTCGTGCAGTTCCAGGGGCTCGAAGCCGGTTATAAAGAAAAAATCCACCGTTTGTTCGAGATGCTGCCGCAGTATCTCGAACAGATTCAGAACGGCGCGCCCGTAAAAGACGTAAAGGAAGCTATTCTTCACGATTACGGCAGCATGGCGGGCATGTTCGATTCATATGATTCGGAACTAAAAAGCGTAACGGCGAAATTCCGTTCGTCGACTCAGAATCTCGGACGCATTGCAAGCGAACTGCAGGAAGGCGTCATGAAAATCCGCATGGTTCCCATCAGCCAGATTTTCAGCCGGTTCCCGCGCGTCGTGCGCGATCTGCAGCGCGATCTTAACAAAAAAGTGAACCTCGTAATAGAAGGCGAAGAGACGGAGCTCGACAAGACTGTTATCGACGATCTGCTTGATCCTATCATGCACTGCGTGCGCAATTCCGTGGACCACGGCATCGAATCTCCCGAAGAACGCCGGAAGGCGGGAAAACAGGAGGAAGGTACGGTCCTTCTTAAGGCATCGAACGAAGGCAATATGATCGTCATAGACATCGTCGACGACGGAGCCGGAATCGATGTTGCGAAAGTACGGCAGAAAGCAATCAGCAGGGGTCTCATTCATCCTGATAAAATACTTACCGATCAGGAAGCATACAGCCTCATATTCATGGCAGGTTTCTCCACTTCCGATAAGATTACGAATGTGTCGGGACGGGGCGTCGGTCTTGACGTCGTAAAGACGATGATCGACAAGCTCAACGGCACCGTATCCGTTTCGTCGGAACACGGCAAAGGTTCGAAGTTCAGTATCCGTCTGCCGCTTACGCTTGCAATCATTCAGGGACTGCTCGTAAAGGTCGGACAGGAAGTATATTCCATTCCGATCGCGTCCGTCATCGAAAGCCAGCGCATCAAGATGAACGAAATCAGCACGATTGACAATTACGAAGTGCTCAATGTGCGTAACGAGGTCATCAGTATTCTGCGTCTTTCGCGGTTGTTCAACATCCGTGAAACTGCGATTCAGTCGCAGGACGACTACTGTTTCATCGTCATAGTCGGTTCGCAGGAAAAGAAAATCGGTATTATGGTCGATTCGCTCGTGGGAGAGGAAGACGTCGTTATAAAACCGCTCCGCGATCAGTTTACCAATTCGCCGGGTATTGCAGGTGCATCTATTCTTGGCGACGGTTCCGTATCGCTTATTATCGATGTAAGTCAGCTGCTGGAACTGGGCGTCCGTCAGGAAATAAACGCACAGCGGATCGGGCAGACAGCAGGCGAGTGAGGAGCTTATGGAAACAGAAATTATGGCAGCAGAAAACCAGCAGGTAAATACCGTGACGGAGGACGATTCCCAGAATAAGAAGGAAGCAATCGCCGTTATCGATTTCAAAATGGTGACGTTCTCGCTTTCCGGAAAAGATTATGCAATTGATATTATGAATGTAAAGGAGATTGCGAAGGCCGGTCGTTTTACCTATGTGCCCAACACGCTGCAGTTTGTTCTCGGCGTATATAATCTCCGCGGCGATATTATTCCGATTCTGGATCTCCGGCTTTTCTTTAATATCGAAGTGCCCGAGCATACTGACAATAAACTGGAGAACCTGCTTATTCTGTCAGTGGGCGAACAGACGTTCGGTGTTGTCGTGGACAAAATCGACAAAGTCGTCGGAGTGCAGAAAAACAGAATTCAGCCGCCGCACCCGCTGTTCGGCGATATCAACATAAAGTATATTGCCGGCGTCGTTGAAGCGAATAAACGGCTGTATATTCTTCTTGACATAGCGAAAATCTTTAACTCGCGCGTTTCGGATGAAGAAAAGAACAGAAAACTTGTGAAGCAGGTATTCACGCAGGATTCCATTTCTTCGGACGTTTCGCAGATCGCAGCGCGCGCTCCCGTGCAGGCTGAAGAAACAGGTACCGGAAAAAATACTGCAGAACCCGCTGCCGCGGAAAAAACTTCCGCCGGAAACGACAAGTCGGCGCAGGAACTGAAGTTTATCGCGGAAAGCCTCAAGAATTACCGGAAGTTCTCCGTTTCGCCGCTGAACGAAAGCTGGGTGAATTCCCGCTTTACGTCATGGCAGAAAGAACGCGGCGGAAACACTCAGCTGCAGAACGAGACCGATGCGGATGATTTCCTGAAACCGTTCTGGTCGCCGTATTCCGGAACATGGTGGACGAAGGAATATGCCGACGATATTTACAAATTGTTGCCGGATAACACGGCGAAGCAAATCAGCGTGTGGAATCCCGGCTGCGGAAAGGGTCAGGAAACGTATTCACTTGCATGCGTGCTTCACAATCGGTATCCGGGCAGTAAAATCCGCATCTATGCGCAGGATATAGATCTGCTCAATGTATCAAATGCCCCGTTGCTGTCCGTCCCGGCAGAAACCGCAGCCGGATGGTTCGCTCCTTTCATGACGAAGAAAGCTAACGGCGAATACACGTTTACACAGGAAATAAAAGATAGTATTATGTTTGAATATCACGACTGCGTGAATACGAATGCGCTTCCGGTGATTGACTTGATTTTTGCCCGTGATATACTTTCTTTGCTTGATGAAAAGGGACAGAATGCTGTTGTCAATGATTTCGGCGAGAAAATAAAAGGAAACGGAACTGTCATTATTGGAGAAAATGAGGCGTTGCCGCCTTCGGCAGGGTTTATTGAAAAAACAGTTGGTGCGCATAAGGCGTACAGCAGGAAATAAAGTACGATAAGGGGATTTGAATGAGGGTAGAATATATTAACCCGTTTGTCGAGACTTCTTACAGAGTTCTGAAGGAAGTTCTCGGCGGAACAGATGTAAAGCGCGGTGATTTGTATCTGAAATCGACGGCAATGCCGGTTATGGGTGTTGCGGCTCTTGTAGGCCTTGCAGGCGATGTCGAAGGACGCGTTCTGTTCGACATGACGATGGATACCGCGCTCAATGTTGCATCAAAGATGAACGGTGAGAAACTTCCTGAATTTGACGATCTTGCAAAGGCGACTATCAGCGAACTTGCAAACCTTATTACCGCTCAGGCCGTTACGAAACTGCATGAGCTTGGGTTTAAATTTGATCTTACGCCGCCCGCATTATTTGTCGGACAGAAAATGGAGATTGCGGCGCTCGGCGGTACTTCTGAGAACGTTGAGGCACTTATTGTGCCGCTTGTTACAGAGTATGGAAAAATAGAAGTTAACGTTGCTATACGTGAACGTACATAGACGGCAGGAGTGGTAAAGATGAAAACAAAACAGGATTTTCCAACAATTAATGAGCGTCCGCCGGAAGGGGTTAAAACAGATGGAACTAAATTCCGGGTTCTGGTTGTAGACGATTCCATGTTCGTCGCCAAGCAGCTCGGACAAATCCTTTCAAGCGAGGGATATGAAATTGTCGCAACGGCAGCTGACGGAAAAGAAGGCGTGGATAAATATAAAGAACTTTGCCCGAACGTCGATATTGTTACAATGGATATTACCATGCCGCGTATGGACGGTATTACGGCCCTTGAACAGATTATGGCATTCGACAAAAATGCACGCGTCGTTATGGTAAGCGCTCTGGGAAAAGAAGAACTTGTAAAAAAATCTCTGCTTCTCGGTGCGAAGAATTACATCATAAAACCGCTCGACCGTAAGAAAGTTCTGGAGCGTATAGCGGCGTCGCTCAAATAGTATTACAGAAACTTAATTTTTCAAACTCGTCGAACCGTCCGGTAAGTCGAACTTTCGGGACGGTTATTTTTGTTAATTTTCGTCATTTATGAAAAGTCTGTATCCGCGGCTTGTCCTGCAGATGTCCATGCCTGTGTCTGCCGATGTACTGAGGAAAGTCCTGAGCCGCGAAATCTCCGAATATATGGTGTTTATCTTTACTTCGATATTTTTCTGATGCAGAAGAAATTGAAGCTCTGTAATACTCACGGATTTTTCCCGATGCGTATAAAGAATCCTGAAAACCGCATATAGCGAGCATGGAAGGTTGTTTTTCATGAGAAGAATTCGTTCACCCTGCGACACCTGACCTGAGCGTGAAAGTTGATTTCCGGCGTCTGCACATTCCTGATACGGCAGAGGCGGCTGCAGCAATGAAATGTACGGGCAGAGTTCTTTTGAACCGACCGCATCGGAAAGAAGCTGAAGCGTCGGCGTGTATCGTGCTGTGTCGATGTCGGCATCAGAATAATACAGATTGAGCATCATGTTCCAGTGGCGTACGCGTGCTTCCGGGACAGGTAACGGATCATTGTAGAACAGAAGCGGAATTTTACAGTCTATGTCGTTCATGAAGCGGTACACGTTGAACGCATCGTGGTTATAGACAAGATAATCAAGCAGAAGCAGATCAGGATATTTTTTCATATTCATGACTGCCGTATAAAATTCATTCTCTTCCGTATAGATGCAGCACACGTTGTTATTCTCTTCAAGAATATACGCTATTCTCCGGCATACTTTCCTTTGCCGTGTGTAGAAATAAATTGTCATTATACTTTTTACTCGCTCTGATATATAAAAGTATAACACTTCCTGTTTGTAAAAAAAATCTGTATACTTATTGTCATGTCGGAAAATAAGATTACTAATTTTCATACGCACACATTGCTGTGCAACCATGCTTCGGGGATGCCCGCCGATTATGCTGCGCGGGCGGAAAAGGACGGTTGTGCTGCGCTCGGATTTTCGGATCACTATCCGTATCCGGAAGGTTCCGGTGATTACTGGCCGGACATACGCATGAAATCACACGAAGCTCTTTCGTACATACAGGCAGTCCGCAGCGCAGCTTCTTCCGTGAACTTCCCGGTGTATGCGGGGTTTGAATGCGAATGGGACAGAGCGTATGAATCATGGTATAAGGAGGAACTGCTCGGAACTTTGGGAGCCGATTACATCGCGTTCGGTCCTCACTGGGTGACGCTCGGTTCCTCTCATGTGTATGCGATGGATATCGGCGATGCTGCGACGCTTCACAAATATATCGATCAGACGATAGACGGAATCAGAAGCGGAATCTATGCGTTCGTCGCACATCCTGATTTGTTTATGGGCAGGTGGAAAGAGTGGGACAGTGAAGCTCAGGCATGCCTCAGCGCGCTGCTCGACGCTGCAATAGCCTGCAATGTCCCCGTTGAAGTGAACGGACTCGGCATGACCCGCACTCAGAACAGGACGAAAAGAGGAATGCGTTATCAGTATCCGTATGAAGAATTCTGGCTTATGGCCGCCGAGCGCGGTGCAAAAGTAATATGCAATGCGGACGCTCACGACCCGGCGGACGTGATTACAGCTGCGCGTAATGCGCGCACATTCGCTGCGCAGTTCGGAATCACGCCCGTCGAATCACCTTTTGCTTGACTAATATCTTTTTTTTTACGATTATTAGGTACATTGGTAAATTATGGAAAAACAAGTTATAAACCGTGCATATCTTGAAACATTGTCTTTTACGGACCTTATTTCATTGGCAGATAAATACGGAATCGATGTCCCGGATAATCTCAACCGCAGTTTTCTTATCGGCGATCTTCTCGATATGGCGGAGGAGATGAAAAAATCGTCCGAACCGGACATGGTTATTTCTTCGGATTCGGCTGCGGTACCTGCAGGGAACAAACTTCCCGAGACATACAACACGACAGATATCGAGGCCGTACTTCGTAATCCTGCATGGGCGTTCGTTTACTGGAATATAAGCGAATCGGAACTGCACAATCTGAAAAAAAACGGTTCGCCGTCGCTTTCTCTCCGCGTCTGTTCGCTCGTGCACAAAGACGACTTGAAATCCGAAGATTCATATGACGTGCAGATTACGCCCGCAGACCGCGAACAGTATCTTCTTCTGCCCGCAGGCAGGCAGTTCGTGCGGATTGAACTGGTTTGTACGAGCCGGGGTGCCGGCAGAGTTCTTGCCGTGTCAGGTGTCGTCGAAATTCCTCATTGTTCCAGGCTCCTTGCGGATATGAAACCGGGAAAGGAAAGCAGGATAACACCGATCCTCGAACTGTCGGGAGTAAAAGAACTTCTGATAGATCACTATAAAAATCACCGGCAGTCGTTTTCCTGAGGCGGGGTAAAAAATGGCAGATAAAAATTTGGTACTACTTATTTCCGATTCGCAGGAATATATACGTCATACGGGCGATGACGAGAAAAAATACGGAGCTGAGATAAACAGGCTGTTCGAATCGATTTCCGGCGTCTACATCCCGCTGCTCAATATGTTTTCTTCGCTCGAAAGAGACACGATTCCGTTCCGGATTGCGCTTGTTCTGCCGCCCGTCTGCTGTACGCTTCTTGCCGATCCTGTCGTCCAAAAACAGTATATAAGCTGGCTTGACCGGAGAATCGATCTGGGGAAAAAAGAACTGTTACGGTGCAACGGCAACGGGAAACTTTCCGCTGCGGTGAAGTTTTGTCTGGAAAAAGCACAGGAAGACAAAATTGATTTTACGACCGTGTACGGTCAGAACCTTATAAAGAAATTTTCCGAATATGAAAAGAAAGGATATGTCGAACTTCTTGCAACATGCGGAACAAATATTTTTCTTCCTCATTATGCGGATATGGAAGAGGTCCTGAATGCACAGGTCGAAACGGGCCTGTACGCGCACCGCACGTTTTTCGGCGGGGCACCCAACGGCTTCTGGCTTCCTGAGCTGGGATACGCTCCCGGTATAGAAAAAGTGCTTCACGCGTACGGCGTGAATTACACCGTGCTTGATGCGCGGGGATTTTTGTTTTCGGAAACTGAACCTGAAAAAGGAATATTTGCACCGGCGCGCTGTGAGAATTCCGTCGCAGTTTTCGCCCGCGACAACGAGACTGACGGGGAAGTATTCGGAGCTAAAGGATATGCGTCGAATACCGTCTACTGCGACGTGAACCGCGACGTCGGTTTCGAACTTCCTCTTGAAAAGCTCGGCCCATACATCGAAAAAGGTTCGGCGCGGTATGCTTCCGGTTACCGTTACTGGAAAAAACAGCTGAACGGGACGGATGAAGACGATGCGCGTTTTGCGGATCCTTCTACGGATGAAAATATCTACGACGCAGAAGCCGCCGTGAAACAATGCTCTGTCGACGCGTCGGAATTTATTAAAGGGAAAATCGGGAAACTGATGAAGGCGGAGCGGCTTCTTTCAGATTCGGAAGCCGTGACGCTCGTCTGTACTTTCAGCGCGGAGAAATTTACCCAGAACTGGCTTGAAGGCATCAGCTGGATCGAGCAGATTTTCCGGAACGGCGTGAATCAGCCCGTCTCCTTCGCGCTGTTCAGCGACCTGCTCACCGACAGGTACAAAATGCAGCGCGTCAAACCGTATTACAGCGCGAACAGCGGAGCCGGTTACGGCGAGGAACTGCTTTCCAGCAGAAACAGCTGGATGATGCGTTATGTGCGCAAGGCAAGTTCCCGCATGATTGATTTGGCCGAGAGGTTCCCCGACGATACGGGCCTCAAAGCGCGGCTGCTTAATCTCGGCGCCAGGGAACTTCTCATGGCTCAGTCGAGCGGCTGGGCGAAAATGATAGAAAACGGCATTTCTCCCGAATATGCGGCCGAACGTTTCCGCGAAAGTGTTCTGGCTTTTACGGCCGTCTTTGATTCGCTCGGTTCGAACACGGTGAGCACGGAATGGCTCACGAAACTTGAAGCGGCACATCCGATTTTTCCGTGGATAAATTACCGGATTTTCAGCAGAAAACGCTGATTTTCGGGGGAACCTGAACGGCTAATTGAGGAATTGCGCGTCCCTGATGCGCCGGAAAAGCAGAATCTGATTCTGCGCGCTTTTTATCCCTTCTTTCGCCGGATCATACAGTTTGTCGAGCTGAAGTACTTTCTGCCACGAATCGATTGCGGCTGCAAAATCGCCCTTTGAAAAGCTTGCCAGACCGTCGTTATAGTACCCGTCGATAAGTTTCTGCTTTTCAGCGCGCCCGTTGTCGCCGAGTTTGATTTTTGCGGACAGGCTTATGTGATTCACCGGATTAAGCGACGACGTGAGGTCGAACGTATAGTTTACGTTCATCTGCACTTTTTTAAGGATTTCGAATTCGCTCCCGAAACTTATTCTCGGGTTGCCGCCCTTGATGAGGAATCCGCCGAGCACGCCGAAGAAGTTCGTAATCTGCACGGAAATTCCCGTTCCGGCGGACCACATCTGATATTCGGTAAAATCCTGGAGATTGAACGGCTGTCGGAATTCCGCGGTGAGCAGCAGCGGTTTAATCAGGCGGTATGAAACGCCGATTGCAGCGCTTGTGGGAAGCGGGTCGTCGGGCCTAATTCCCTCGGACGAACCGAATCCGGTAAGAGCGGCGCCTGCATTAAGCAGGTTCAATCCTATGCGGAGATTCGGTTCCCGGGAAGCGTACAGTTTACCCGCGTTAAAACGCATCATAACACCGAGGTCGCCTGCGAACGCAAGTCCCGACTGTTCAAGGCCTGATCCGCTTATGATTGCGTCCGTGTCGTTGTCGGTGTAGTCGGGGACGCCGCGCCACGCTGCTTTCGCGTTCACGCCGACCGCGATGCCTTTGAAATTGTAGCCGGCAAGAAAATTGTACGACGCGTTGAGGATGGCCGTCGTTTCGGTATAATAACTGCCGGCAACGCGCTCGCCGAAAATATTGTATTCGCTGAACGGCACGTAGAAACATTTGATTTCCGCGCCGAATCCCGCATTGTTCACACGGACTGTTCCTGCGAGCGTTTCCATTGCCGAATCGGCAATCCATGCGTTATGAAAAACCGCCGTTTCAGTCTGTTCCAGGAGGGAGCTTGCGGCCGGATTATATTCGAGACAGCTTATGTCGTCGGAAAGACCTGTATACGCCGTTCCGAGACTTTCCGCCCGTCCGCCCGACGGAATGAGCAGAGAACGGTACGCTGTCGTACCTTCGTTTTCCCCTGTGAGAGATGAGAATGTTTCAGATAATTTCGTCGTTATTTCAGTCAGATCGAGCGCATATGCTTCCGTTCCTGCCGTAATCAGAAGAAAGAGCAGAAGCAACGGCACCGGATTATCCGTTTTTTTCATCATCATCAGTATACAGTATCTTCGGTTTTTTTTCTCCATTTTATGAATAAAATACCGAAGATATTATTATAGATAAAAGTAATTTTTATAGAAAAAGTGATACAGTTATGCAGTATTATGAGGATATGCGGAATCGGGAATGAATAGAAAACTCCGGTTTTTACTCATATTTTTTATGTTTTTCTCTGCCGCTCCGTTTTTTTCGCAAGACGGCGGAGAATCACTGTCTCTGACTGAAATCGACATGCTGATACATGATACGAATTACGATAAGGCTCTTGCGCAGCTTCATCTTTACATCGAAAAATATCCCGGACAGTTCGACGAGGCGCAGAAACGCATTAAAAAGATTATGGATGCGCGCAACAGATACACGGTTCTCGCAAATACATTGATCGACGTAATTCAGAACGATCCCGGAAACGACGAAAAAATTCTTGCGCTTACGAATCAGCTCGAAGCCCTTGAAAAGCATCCGACTGAAAAACAGCTCACATTCATCCGCGACGCGAAAGTTGCGGCGCAGTTCAACTATTATCGTGCGAAATTTACGGAGATCATGAAATCGAGCGCGGACCTGACGCGCCGGGAAAATTACAGCGGCAGTGTCGACACGGTCCGGTCCGGCTTTTACATGTATCAGGACGATTTCTTCGAACAGAATACGGCGCAGAATATCGTTGAACCGGTACGGTCGTCGCTCGACAGAATCGACAGAAGAATCGCGTCGTACAAGACGCTCCAGCCGCGTTTAAACGAAGCGGTGAACTTGTTCATCCGCGCGGTGAAGACGAAAGACAGCGCACAGGCGGAAAGTGCGTTCAAAAACGTACAGTCCGTATATGCCGAGTATGCCGACATACGGAACGACACGTGCGCCGCGGGCTGGCGTCTTCAGTCTGTTTTTGACGAGATGAAAAAGGCGGATCCGGAACTTACCGATGCGTCGTTTCTTCCGTTCATGCAGCGTTTTTTGTTCGGCATCGGTTCAATCCCCGATGCGGGAATTGTCGCTGCGATGGATTACGAATGGGACGTGCTCACGAAACGCATGGAAACCGAAATTTATTCGGCGATGTACGACAATGCCGATTCGTTCAACAAATCGGCTGCCGGCAATATTTTCGCGGGATATACAGTTCCTTCCCGGCTGCCGCTCGATTCGCTTATTAAATTCGCATCGCTCGAAAATTCCGTACGGGGATTGTATTCGCTCCTGAAGACGAACGACGGCGGCGCGCCTGTCGACAAACTGGCTGATTTTTCTGTCTCGACTGATTATGCCGTCGGACTGTCGAAGCGGATTATTGCGCTGCTTTCGGATTCGAACGGCATGCTTGCCGTGAAGGCGAAGGCGCTGTCTCCTGCAGTGCCTTCCGATCCGGCTGCTGCGGAGCTGAACGGCAATACGTACGCTTCCGACCTGATTGCAGCGGCTTTGGAATTGGAAAAAAATACTGCCGGCGGCGCCGGTAAAATACTTCTCGAGTCGGAATGGGCTGTTCCGTACGTGCAGCTGAAAGACAGACAACTTTCTCTGAACGTTCAGAATCAGATTCCGAAATGGGACCCGCTTGAAAGTGCGTACAGAAAACTCGACGGAGATGCCGTTGAGTTTGTAAAAAAGACCGCAGTCGGTTTCAGGGAACAGGCGGCGTCGTACTATGCATCGTGCGGAATATCGTATGCGGAATCCCGCAAAGCCGATTTTGCCGTACTGCAGAAACTGTACAACGGCACGCTCGACGAAACCACCGGACTTACGGCGAAATATCCGCAGGAATCGCTCGATTTCATTCTGGAATTCAGAAAAAATATTGCGGCGGACAAATCAGTACTGGAACGGGCTAAGAACGTACGCTCAGGCGGAAAATACACGGAGTCGTATATGCCGTCGCTGCAGTCCGTCGCCGATTCAGTTGAGGTGCTCGATTCTCTCACGCAGACGATTACTGAAATCGAAGCAGGCGCGACGGAACAGGTACGCCTGGCCAGGCGTGCACGGAACGAAGCCGATCTGCGTTTTTCACAGGCGCGCACGGCTCTGGCTGCGGACGACTTCGATACGGCGCGCAGGCGTCTGCAGGACGCGCGTACGAAATACAACGAATCTCTTTCGTATCAGGAGTCTCCGTCTCTCCGTTCCGACACTGATACGGCGTTGTCGTCGCTCGGCGGAGAAATTTCAAGGAAGCAGAACGAAGTGATTGTCCGTCAGGTACGTACGCTGAAAACGCGTGCACGGACTGAATATTACAACGGGAATTTCGACACGGCGGAAAGTCTTCTGACACAGGCGAAAACGCAGTGGGCTCTGACGAACGTTGACGAGGACGATGAAATCACGAACCTGCTTGCGCTTGTAAGCACCGCTCTTTCAATGAAAACGGGGCGGACTATTCCTCCGACTGCTCCGCTGTATCCTGAGATGTCCCAGATACTCAGCATTGCGCAGCAGTACTTCAAACAGGGAAGCGACCTCGTAAACAGGGGGAAGCGCGAAGAGGGGGAACGCATGCTCAGTCAGGCGCTGCAGAAACTCCGGGAGTTGCAGCTTGTGTATCCGCTCAATCAGGATGCAAGTCTTCTTACGCTGCGCATCCAGAAAATTCTGGACCCCGACGGCTTCAACGATTTGTTCGCAAAGCGCGTCGAGACAGCGCGTGAAAATTATACCGTTGCCGGCAGGCAGCAGTCGTCGTATACCGACCTGCTCGATTTGTACGCGATCAATCAGTCGTATCCTGGTCTCAAGCAGCTTATTTACAACGTGGAAATAGATCTCGGAATCAGGCAGAAGCCCGTCGACCGCACGGCGCTGTCCCAATCAAAAACGCTTACAGTCGAGGCGCAGCACATGGTCGATGCAGCGGGGCGCGACGAGGTGAAGCTGCAGGCCGCGCTCTCGAAGGTCGACGAGGCAATCAGGCTTAATCCCGACAACGACGACGCAATGCTGCTCAAAGACCGCATTCAGACGTCGGTCGGAGGAAAGGCCGCAGTCGTCCTTTCCTCCGGGGACGAGGCGAAGTATCAGCAGGCTATTACTGAACTTCAGAATAACAACATAGTTACCGCAAATGCGCTCGTCGAGCAGCTGCTGCAGAAACCATCCAACAAGCGCTCGTCAAAAATTCTTGACCTGCAGAAAAAAATCAAGGCACTGCTGTAATGAAAAGAAATATTGTTAATTTGAAAATGCTGATTTCCGCTTTTGCTTCGGTGCTGCTTTTTTGTTCGTCTGCAGAGCTGCACGCGCGTGACTTTTACTGGGAAAATCCCGTGCGCATCACCGAAACCGATACGCGCTTTCCGCGTACCGCGACGAACGGAAAGACGACGTACCTGTTCTGGCAGGAAGTGGACACGTCGTCCGAAAAGATATGGCTTACGTGTCAGTATACTGATTCAACCGGCGCATGGCGGACGAACAGGCGGTTTGCGGGTCCGTTCGCTTATTCGGGAGACGTCCCCGATATGTACTCGGCAGCGGTCGCTCCGAACGGAACAATCGCGGTCGCGGCGCTGTCCGGCGTAAACCTCATCTCCGTTTTCGTTTCAAAAGACGGCGCCGCGTCGTTCTCGCAGAACATGCTGCCCGGTCAGGAAAAGCCTCTTGTAGCGCCGCGTATCTATTCGGCCGGTTCCGGGAAGTTCATTCTTTTTACGTCGCTCGGCGAGAACGAATCCTTTTTCATGCGGACTGCATCGTCGAAAAACGGCGCGGACTGGTCGGCGTTCTCCGATTTTCCGCCGGCTGAAAAAAAAATAAATCCCTTCGTTCCGGTGCTTGTGTCGTCTGCGGGCGGCACTGCCGTTGTCTTTCAGGCGCAGTTCATAAACGGCAACCGCATATCGTATCAGCTTTATGAAACATTCTCTGAGAATGAAGGCGCAGCATGGTCCGAGCCTGTCCTGATTACGGGACAGGAATCGCTTGCATCAGGGGATTCCCGTGATTTTTCAGCGTATCACAATCAGCGGCCGTTTTTGTACACATTCCGCGGAACGACGTATCTGGCATGGGAGCGCACGTACTACAATTCGGAAAATTCCCGCATATGGATTGCACGGATCACGAAAGACGGCATCGTGCCGGGAAGCGCCGAGGAGCTGAGTTCGCAGGGGAGCGCCAACAGGGCCGTTATATTTTCATATGAGGACACGCTGTCGGTTGTCTGGTTCGATACGAGACGCGGCGCGGAATCGGTGCACATGGCGCAGAAAACGGGATATCTGTGGAACGAAACGTCTCTTTCGTCCGGTCGCAGTCCCGATTTGTTTGCGTTCCCGATTGTGTCGAACGGCGGCACGAAACTTTCGTTCATCTGGCAGGAAAATCCGCCGCAGAAAACTGGAGCGCCGCATATATTCAGGCTTGAACCCGATACATCGGTAAATAAACCGACTGTTGCCGCGTTGTCGTTTGCGGAAGGTTCCCGGTCGACTGCCGGAAAGGTGAGGATGCGCGTCAATCTTCCCTCCGATTCGTCGGGCATTGCGGGATTCTCGTGGAGCTGGTCGCAGAATGTCCTCGACGAACCTCCCGAGCGGTATATGAATCTGCCGTCGGAAAGTACGATTTCCGTCGTCGCTGATGCGGAAGGCAGGTGGTACTTCAGGGCACGCGCAGTCGATTATGCAGGCAACTGGTCCGCACCTGAGGAGCTTGCTTATTATCTTGATTTGACTCCGCCGCTGCCGCCGTCCGTCGTGCCGCCCGAAAAAGACAAGTTCGGTTTTTCGACGGCGAATACGTTCGGCATACACTGGCAGCCTGATTCTGCCGACGACGATGTCGCAGGTTATACGTGGAACCTCCAGTATCTGGCGCCCGTGGACAGCCGTGTTGTCGAAACGAAGCGTCATCCGCTGTCCGTCAGCGATGAAGAAGCCGGTGCCGTCGCCGCAAATATCATGGAACAGCACGCGGACGACATACAGAAAGCGGACCCGCCGCCCCGCCGCCTTATGGGGACTGATACATATGCCTCGTACACGAATACGCGCAACGGATTGTATGCGTTCACCGTTGCTGCGGTCGACACCGTGGGCAATATAGGAAAGCCTTCGACAGTACTCCTTATTTTTAATAAATACGTACCGACGACGTATCTGCTTTCAGTCGACCGCACCGTCGACGTGTTCGGCAGCGTGACGCTCAGCATTATCGGCGGCGGATTTACGTACGACGGAACAGTGAGCCGGATATACGTCGACCGCGACGGGAAAGCTCCGTACGACATGACTCTTGAACGTTCGGACGGAGCTTTTAAAGTTGTGTCCGACAACCGCATTACCGGAGTTAAAATAGGCAGTACGCTCGACGAGGGTATATACCGCATCGGTCTGCTTCATCCTGACCGCGGATTGTACGTAAGCGCGCCGCTGCTCCGCATAGAACGGAACGGTACGGTCAAAATTGAAAAACAGTACGACTACGTCCCGTCGTGGACTGCATATGAAAAAACATGGAAGTATCATGTTCAGATGGGAACAGTTCTGCTCTGGAGTGTGTTTGCGCTCGCCTTTGCAGGAATGATATTTGCGATGTACGGGTTCGCACAGACTGCAAAAGACACTGTTATGGTCCGCAGGGAAGTACGGGCTTTGCTCACAGGAGATAGTATGCCTCAGGAAAAAAAGAAAAAGACTGCACAGCTGAAACAGAAAGGAATAAGCCTGAAACTGAAGTTGATGGCTTTTACGTCGTTGCTTGTCATTATGATAATTCTGCTCGTTTCCATCCCACTCGGAATCAACATGACGCGCACGCAGGAGCAGACGCTCGCGCGTGGTCTTGAAGAGCGCGTTAATGTTCTGCTGGAGGGGCTTACGACGAGTGCGAAGGCGTATATGCCGACGCAGAATGTCCTTGAACTCAGCTACCTTCCCGACCAGAAGTCGGCGCTGGAGGAAGCCGAATATGCAACGATTACCGGTTATCCGGCGAACGGCGGAAACACAAGTCTCAAATACGTATGGGCGACAAACGATCCCGACATTGAAGGGAAATTGTCTGCGCCGTCGCTTATTTACGGTGCGTCGGAGATGACGGATGCTGTCGTGTCGGCTATAGCCGGCAGATGCGCCGAGCTGAACACACAGGCAGCGTCGGAAGCGGGTGAAACGGCTGCGAACATCGTGCAGCTCAATGCCGAAGGCGTAAACCTTGCGCTCCGCACTGACGGAAAATCAGTCGCCCGCCGTGAAGAAATCGCGCAGATAACGACGCAGCTAACGAACAAGTTCAATACGGCCATGAACGAACTCTCTGCAAAGGGAAGCGGTTCGTTCCCGCAGTTCAGGAGCAGCGAACTCGACCGGACGAACACGGAATATCTGTTCTACCGGCCGGTTCTGTACAGGCAGGGATCATCGCAGGAATACGTGCGCGGAATTGTGCTCGTAAAAGTCTCGACTGTAAAACTTATTCAATCAGTTGATTCTGCCCGGCGGACTATTGTATACACATCCGTTATTATTGCGCTCGTTGCAATTATTATAGGTGCGGTCGGTTCGTTCCTTGTCGCATCGATCATCGTAAAACCTATCAGAAAACTCGCCGCGCATGTCGCCGTTATCGGAGAAACTGCAGATAAGACGAAACTGAACGGCAGGGATATCGAAATAACGAGTCACGACGAGATAGGACAGCTCGGCGAGACTGTGAACGAAATGACTCACGGTCTTGTTAAGGCTGCACAGGACGAAAAACTGCTTATGGACGGTAAAGTCGTTCAGCAGACGTTCCTTCCGCTGCTTACGGGAAAAGAGGGAGGAAAGGAGACGATCGCGCAGCTCAATGAAAATAAAGTGCAGTGCTTCGGCTACTACGAAGGCGCATCGGGCGTTTCCGGCGATTATTTCGATTACAGAAAGCTCGACAGCCGCTGGTACGTTCTCATAAAATGCGACGCGTCGGGACACGGCGTTCCCGCGGCGCTTATAATGACTGTCGTCGCGACACTCTTCCGTAAATATTTTGAGAGCTGGTCGTATACAAAAAACGGAACGCAGATAAATGTTCTTGTTGCACAGATAAATGATTTCATCGAATCGCTCGGCATAAAGGGAAAATTCGCAACGATTATTATCTGCCTTTTCGACACCGAAACGGGAGACGTCTACATGTGCAACGCGGGCGACAACATCGTGCATATTTACGACAGCACAGCGCACAAACAGAAAACACTTACGCTTCTCGAAACGCCCGCGGCCGGCCCTCTTCCGTCGTTCATGGTGAATATGAAGGGCGGCTTCAGAGTCGAGAAAACGTCGCTCCTCCGTGGTGATGTTCTCTTCCTGTATACGGACGGAATCGAAGAGGCAACGCGGAAATTCCGCGACGGTTCCTTCAACGTGACAAAATGCCGCGAGCCCGGAATGAAGGAAGGTGATACGCACGGCAATCATAAAGTCGGGCAGGAGTCGGAACAGCTGGAACCTGAGCGCATCAAAGCGATCATAGAGGCCGTTTTTGCAGGAACGGAATACACGCTCGAAAAATATCACAATCCGATCCCCGGAGAAGACCTTAAATTTGATTTTACGACCTGCAGGGGAACGATTGAGGAGGCGATCATCGCACTCGTATCAGTAGAAAAAGTTTTCCGCATGTACAAAGATACGAACGTAACAGCGGCGGATACAGTCCGCGTCGACAAAAAAATCGACGCATTCCTGCACGAGCATTTCAGCAGATACGATTATTACTGCGGCGCAAAAAAGGATGATGCAGCGTCGTCGAATTATCTCGAGTACATGTTCCTCAAAGAAGACGAGCAGCTTGATGATTTGACGCTTCTTGCAGTGCGCCGTCCGTAACAGAAAACACTTTGCAGAAAAAGAAGGTTTGTGTATATTTTAGTAAGTAGAAATGAAGAAGTGTTTTCGAAACTCGTCCGACTTTTGAAAACGCCTCGCATAGTAATTCTGATTTTTTACAGGAGGATGATTATGGATGTCAGCGAAAAGGTAAAAGCTTATTTTGACAAAGGGGTTTCCGTTTCAAAAAACGCTATCGACAAAGGCGTGGAAGTTTCCAAAAAGGCCCTCAATAAGGCCGGCGCCGCCGTTCAGGATTTCAGCGACAAAAGCGTTGTACGCATAGAGAAACATCAGTTTGAAACAAAACGGGAAGAACAGTTGAAAGCCCTCGGGAAACTTGTTGCAGACAAGATCATAACGGGAGGTCAGTCTTCTTTTTCAGCAGAGGATTCTGATATTTCGGTAGTAATTACGGAGATAAAGCATCTGGACGAAGAAATAGCAAAGCGCGAGGCAATCCTTTCAACCGCAGAGTGAAGCGATGAAAAAGAATAAAAAATAAATACAAAAAGGGAGCAGGAGGTATTGACTGAAAAGGGGAGAGATGATATATTCACTATCACCGTCGCA
>ENA-UOOI01000052-UOOI01000052.1-fermentation-metagenome-genome-assembly--contig:-NODE-52-length-141642-cov-50.584566_pt1 | contig 141642 bp, 122 predicted proteins | sample MGYA00245779_ERZ724027 | MGnify/ENA primary metagenome ERZ724027 (study PRJEB28704, sample SAMN03018318) | fermentation metagenome | biome: anthropogenic terrestrial biome; feature: soil...
GTTGCTCGATATAAAGATTAATTCCTGCAACCTTTTCAGAAAACAGATAGCGTAAGAAGAATTCAGCTGACAGGCTGAATTCATTTCATAGCAGGGAGAAATAAGTGCAGCCCTAAAAGAACAGACCTGAAGAAATCCAGACCTGACAGTTTCAGACCTGAAGAAATCTGAGCCTGCCGAAAGCAGGCTAAAAAGATTTTATTCAGGCTGATTGTGGGTCTGGAGACTCTTCCTTTATAGAACAGTGACTTCCCTGTTGTTGTTTTTATTTTTTACAGCCATTCAAAAAAGGATTGAAACATTAGGACACAAACTCAACAGCATCTGTGATGATTGTGAACGAATGCTTTTCGGAAAAATTCTTACCTTCCACTTAAATATATAAATCAAAAGTGTTTTATGAAAAATAAACTGTTATTCCTATTTCTTATGTTCTTATTCCGTAGTCATTCCATCAAATTTCTCAGTGCTGGCTTCAGCTTCTTTCTTTGTGGCGAACACGATTTGATCTTTATGACGCGGTGGAGAATAGATTGTATAGAGTTTTAAAGAGCCCGTTTTCGAAGTGTTGATTATATTATGCTGGGCGCCCGCAGGTACAATCACCGCAGATCCTGTACCTATCTTATACTCGTTACCATTAATTATGCACTTTCCCTGCCCTTCCTCAATACGGAAAAACTGGTCACCATCCTTATGTATCTCCACTCCAATTTCTTCTCCAGGCTTGAGGCTCATAAGTGCCAATTGGCTATGTTTCGCAGTGTAGAGTATCTTGCGGAAATTGTTATTTTCCAGAGTGGCTTTTTCGATATCAATAGAATATCCTTTCAATTTATTTCCGGCCGTGTCTGCCTTCTTTTCACCTGCATTCGATGTTTCTTTAGCGCTTATTGCCACTACTCCCACTGACAGTAGAAAACAAACTGCCAGTAAAATAGCCAGCGTTTTTTTTATTCTGTCTGAAATTTGTTTTCCCATTATTTATACCCCACAATTTTACTTAATGGATACAATTTAGACAATTCAGTTTTCAATTTAGACTATTGTTTTTAATCCACTCTCTTCCGACACATGTACCATTTAAATATTTTTTACCAAATTATTATCTATAATTTTTTAAATAGTTTATTAATGGCAAGCCCAATCTCCATTTTATGTGCTGACGACTTATGCCGGTAAGAGTGGTTCTAATTGTATCATCAGGGGATTATCATGAAGAAATATAATCACTAACGAAATATAAATAAGAAACCAATAGATATTAAAAGTAGAGATTATCCTGTCAAGCCTCAACAAAGATTTATTTAATAACAAAATTTCTCACAACTATTCATATTATTCTCATAACTCTACTATTTAAATTCCACTTGTTTACTCAGTATGGCAACAGCTTAAAACTTCAATGTTATCTTGTCTGTCTGTTTGACACTTGTTAATTTACACAAGAAAAATTTAATAAAGGTTGAAAAAGAGTGGCCTGGTTAACAAGTCTCAGGGAAATTCAAGCAGTTAAGGGAAAAATCAAGCAGTTAACTCTGAGAAAACTGATAATTAAATTGTTAACTGTCTTATTAATTAGATAAGTGCTTATCGTTTATCAAGTGACCTTTAATCGAGTCATTCTGAACGGAGCTTTTTTAAGTCTAAAAATTTTTCATTACCTGTCTCATACCTTATTGATTGATATCTTATTCAAACGTTATCTTTAATCTATTTATCAAATTCAGCTGTTTTCTCGACCTGATATGCTACACCTGTTCACTTGTGCCTTACTATATAAGTTTTCAAACTTATTCTATTTATATTGTTTTCAGTTAGCTTGTTCTGAGATCTCCATTTTTTATCATTGCATCCAACCAGCTTCGAAATATTTATATGCTATTAAGTGCTTCTACCTATTAGTAAATCAAATTTACTTGATTTGCTCTGTAATGTGCCATATTAAATCTCCGAAATTCTGTAGACTCCTGACTTAATTTGCCTTTGAACCTCCATTATTTTTTCTTTTTTCTTTTTGTAACTTCTTTTTCTTTAATTAAAACAGGCTCAGGTTCCTTCCCTGCAGCCCAAGGTTTATTAGCTGTTACGATAATTATGCAGGGATTCAATGTTTTTCACTCAGACCTTTTTAAAAAGGCTTGGTCGATAAAATAAATTGTGTAGAGAATTCAAAGCTTTTTCAACGTTTTTCGTTTAAGTCTTTTTCAAAAAGGCTTTTGCTTGTAATTCTGGTGAGAGATATGGCTGATACAATTCACTGGGCAGATGTCATAGCTGAAGACGTGTTAAAAAAGACTGGCAAACATCTTGTTGCCACAGGCATCACTCCGTCAGGACACATCCATATAGGTAACATGAGAGAAGTCGTGACTGCCGATGCTGCTTATAGAGCTTTGATTGATAAAGGAGCAGATGCCGACTTTATCTATATAGCTGATAACTATGATCCCTTGCGCAAGGTTTACCCTTTCCTTCCTGAGAGTTATGCCAAGCATGTGGGGAAACCTATATCCGAGATTCCCTGCCCCTGCGGAGATTGCGCAAATTATGCTGAGCATTTCCTGAAGCCTTTTCTGGAAGCTCTAAATCGCCTGGGCATTAATCCTCAGGTTTACAGAGCAGATCAAATGTACAGGACAGGAAAATATACAGAAGCAATAAAGACCTCCCTTGTTAAAAGAGACGCCATCGCGAAAATTCTCGAAGAGGTTTCAGGAAAAACCGTAGCATCAGATTGGAATCCGTTTAATCCCAGGTGCAATCAGTGCGGGAAAATTACAACGACAAAGGTCACGGGTTTTGATCTGGAGGCTGAGACTGTAGACTATGTCTGTGCATGCGGTCATTCCGGAACCGTACCCATGGCGGGGGGGGGGAAGCTCACCTGGCGTGTAGACTGGCCTGCTCGCTGGGCGGTTTTAGGGGTGACAATCGAACCTTTTGGAAAAGACCATGCTTCAAGAGGCGGTTCTTACGATACCGGAAAAAGAATAGTAAAAGAAATTTTCGGGCATGAACCTCCATATCCCATTGTCTATGAGTGGATAATGCTTGGAAAGCAAGGGGCAATGTCTTCTTCTACAGGGGTTGTTATCTCGATTTCAGACATGCTTGAGGTTGTGCCTCCTGAGGTTCTTCGCTACCTGATTATCCGCACAAAACCTGAAAAGCATATTCAATTCGACCCAAGACAGCCACTTCTCAACCTTGTAGACGAATATGAGCGGCTCAGGGCACAGTTCAGGGAGAATGATCCTTCGCTAGGGGATTTTCAAAAGAGGGTTTATGAGCTTTCCAGGGCAACAGGCATTTGCCAGTCTGAAGTTCCTTTCAAGCAGATGGTAACTATCTATCAGGTCGCAAGGGGAGATTTTGACCAGATCCTGAAAATCGTAAAGCGCTCAGGCTTTTCAATTGAAGATAATAAGTGTATAAAGGAACTTGCAGATAACGTCTCTAAATGGCTTGAGCTCTATGCTCCCCCATTTGCTAAATTTAGCGTAAAAGAGAAGGTGCCTGTGCAAGCTGCAACCCTATCCGAGCTTCAGAGAGCCTTTCTTTCAGCTTTTGCAGCTCTTATTGAAGCTAAAGGAAAAATCAGTGGAGAAGAATACCACATGTTAGTCTATTCTGCAAAAGACGAAGGCTCGGAACTGAACAGGCAGATTGCAGAAAAGCTGAGCACTTCGGCTCCGCAGGTGGACCCTAAAGAGCTTTTCAAAGCAATCTATATTTCACTCCTCGGGCAGAGCTCAGGTCCCAAAGCCGGGTGGTTCTTATCTTCGTTTGATAAGGAATTCCTAGTAGAAAGATTTGAAGAAGCTTCAGCTTATAGCCCTGAAAAACACGCATAAACATGATAAATCGTAACATGGATAAACCGGATATTCATAACCTTACAGTTTCGCAGGCAGGTTCTATGAAGGATCATTTTCTTGTCTGGGACAGGGAATATGCCCACCTGAAATGGGGAGGGCCTGCGCCTGTAAGGGATATCCAGGCTCAACTTCTGCCCGGAGCTAAGATTCTTGATGCAGGCTCAGGAAATGGCAGATACCTTGGGGAACTTGCAAGATATTATGATGCAATTGGAATTGATATTTCTTTGACTGCCCTTAACGGTTCCAGAACTCAACTTGCAAGAAGTAGCAGGTTTGCCGAACACCTTGGGGCAAGTATTCTGGATCTTCCCTTCAAGCCCTGTGTTTTCGACGGAATTCTCTGTTATGGGGTACTTCAGCACCTCTTCAAAGAAGAAAGGGAATCTGCTGTCAAAGAATTCTTTTATATACTCGAGGACGGCGGTTTAATCTTCTTTGAGGCTTTTGGTTGTGAGGATATGCGCTGTGGGGGAGAAGCTTCAATCCCTTTTGAAGAAAGGACTTTTGTCCGACAAAATGGAATAATTTACCACTATTTTACGAAAAAAGGGGTCAAGGTACTTTTTAAGGAATTTGATGTTATCAGGCTGGAAGATGTAATAAAAGAAAAAACTTTCAGGGGAAAAACTTATAGAAGACATTTGTTAAAAGGAATTTTCCGAAAGCCTTGAGGTTATTTTCTTTGTAAACCTTAAATTCAATGATCATCTTGCCTGTTTACTGTCACACGAAGGCTATTTTCAGATAATTCAGTGCAATTATAACAAGCGCTCCTAAGATGCCTCCTATTGCACAGACAAGAATTGCCACCCAGGTGATCGCGATTTTAAGTCCAAAAAAAACTTTAGCCGCGAGCAGGACTAAGACCCCAAGTACTGCATTTATTGCAAGGCTGGTTGCAGTCTTCAGGGCTTTATATAGAACGAAAGCCAATGCAATTGCCAGAACCAGTACTAAAATCTCTATGATTTCAACTACCATAAGTTATAATTAGGATCTCAACTTATTTATAATTATCACTGAGTGTTATAATATAGGAATGTTTCAATAAAGTTATGGTGTGTAAATGCTGTACTTAAGGCCTAGTCAGGACTCCTGAGGACTTTTCTTTCAAAAATAAGGGTAACAAAACCTTATAGATCTTAAAGCTCTTATTACACTCCCAGGTTTTTTCCTTAGAGCACCTGAATAAACTCGGTGAGATATTTTCTTAGTAAGGTTTTATCAGAGTAAGTCTTTGCTTCAAGTAAAGGGCTTGAATTTCCCAATAACATTGCCGAAACGGTTGCATTTGGACTGTAAAGGCAGAGCACTGGAATTCCTTGGACAAGCGCCCTGCAAATCTCATAACCCACTCCTGTTGAGGGCACCGTCACTTCTGCAATCAGGGCTTCGCTTTTTACAAGCAAATCCAGGTCCCTGGCATAAATCTCTTCTTCTGTCATTCTTATTTCTACTTTTTCCAGTTCAGGATCGGCGACGTGCCAGCTGAGCACTTCAGCCCCTGCTTCTACCAGGGTATCAAACATAAACCTGTACGTCTCAAGCAGCTGCCTTCCTCCACGAATCGAGCCAGACAGAAAAATTTTGGGGCTTCGCTTTTCCAGATCCATTATTTTCTCTATGTTTTCCATGTCCCTTCTCCTTTTAATCGGTTTTTCCGCAACTCTGGCTTTTACTGTACACCCCTGAAATAATGTCCTGTAGTAAAGCCCTTTCCAAGTTTTTCACAGCTCTCATGTTCCTTTTTCCTCTCAAGATAAGCATCAATAGCATTCCTGTAGGCCTGGGTTACTCTTCTTATCTCATCTGGACTTTCCATTCCCAGAGTTTCAACCCTGAGACTTGAAATCCCACTTTCAAGGATTTCAGGAACGTATTCAAGCATGCAAAGCGACCTTGAGTTAAGGATATGCATCCTGCATTCATAGTCCATGATCAGGGGGAACTTGTAGTTTTTCTCGTCTACCAGTGTAAACTTTCCTGATCTGCACGGGGCACTACATTGCCCTTTACTATCTCCGAGCAGCCCGCCTGTAAGGCAATGTTCGGATTCCATAAGTTCAAGCCTTCCATGGACGATACATTCTGCAGGCCCGTATGATGCAACGCTTTTTAATTCCTCAAGGGTTAGTTCCGGAGAAATTACAACCATCTGAGCTCCTTCATGCAAAAGAAGAGCAGAAGTGTGGCTGTTAAAGATATTCAGAGGACTGTCCGCAATAAATGGAATATTCTCGGCTTTTGCGAGACCAAGGGTTCCCAGGTTTGAAACAAGGGCGCCGTCAGCTCCAAGTTCCTTTACCCGAGAAAAAGTTTTTTCCACGGACTTCATTTCGGAATCTTTCACGACCTTTGGGGTACTAAAATAAATTTTCTTGCCTACTTTTTGCGTTTCCGCGACAGCCATCTCAAAAACGGCTTCAAGCCTTTTTACCGAGCTCTCTTTTTGCCCTGCGATTTCCGGCCTTCTAAAAAGCCCTTCTCCGAAATAGATTCTATCGGCTCCACCTTCAAGCGCCTCTTCAAGTCCTTCAAGGGAATAAACAGAAACTGAGAGTAGAGAGCGCATCGGAGTATTTTCTTGAATGGTCTTTTCTGCTTTTTTTCCTGTCTTTTCTTCTGTCTTTTGTCCTATTCTTTCTCCGGATTCGAAGAATTGCAGATTGTCAAGAGGTTTTCGCTTCCATCTGGAGATCCGCAGGTTTTCAAACTGTTCTATTGCTTTTGTCCTTAGTTCGTTCAACTGCCCCACAGGAATAAAAACATCCCTTTCCATAGTGACACGAAGTTCGGCTGCTTCAAAAAGGGTGTTTCCAAGTTTTGAAAGTTGTTTTTCGATCTGGGCCTTCGAAGTTGGTTGCTTTTTTGCCTTTTCGACTATATACTCGGATTCAATTGTTACTGCGTTTGAATCCCTGTCTTTTATCTCAAACTTGATAGGTTTTCCCAATGTAATAGTTGCCGTGATAAATACAGGGATCTTAGGTCTTAAATCCCCGGATTCGCTTTCTTTTCTCAGGGAATCCATAAGCTTTTTGTCATATGTTCTGTACACCGTGCTTCCTGATTGGACCTTTGAATCAAAAGGAATCTCTATTATATCTCCTGTTTGTGCACTGTATATCTGGCCCTTTCTGGTATACATTGAGGATATGATTTTTCCTTTATCTTCGGGACTGAGTTCTGCACTTTCAACCATTATCCCAGCTCCCGCGCTAAGAGCCAGTGAAAGTCTTACGCGGATACGTTTTGAGTGTGAGTCATACCCTATAATTGTACCTGCTGGGATTCCACGGTTTTGAGGACTTTCCCTGCTCATAAGCTCCAAGCGTGGATTTTCAAAAAAGTACCCCTGAGTAAAACCTCTGTTAAAAAGCTGGGTTAAGGCTTCCTGCTCTTCTTCGGAAACAGAATACCCTTCAGGGTTCTCAAGATACCTATCAATCAGGCGGCGATAAATCCTGACAACTCCTGCAACATACTCCGGCCTTTTCATTCTTCCTTCGATTTTAAAAGATTCAATCCCGGCTTTTATAAGAGCTCCCAGACCTGAGGTCGTATTAAGGTCTTTTGGGCTTAAGAGATAGCTTCCGGTTGTTTTGATAGATTTTCCTTCGCAGTATAGCCTGTATTTTTTGCGGCACGGCTGGGCACAGAACCCTCGATTTCCGCTTCGTCCCCCTATAAGGCTACTCAGGAGACACTGGCCGGAATAAGAAATGCAGAGAGCCCCATGTATGAAAACCTCGATTTCAGTCCCGGTTTTCTCTCTCATTTGTTTAATCTCTTCAAGCGAGCACTCCCTTGAGAGCACGACCCTCTCTATCCCCAGTTTTTTTGCAAATTCGACCCCTTCGCTATTATGCAAAGTCATCTGTGTGCTCGCATGCAGCGGAAGATCAGGCAGGTATTTTCTTGCAAGGGAGATAAGCCCGAGATCCTGAATTATGATTGCATCAGTTCCTATTTGTCTCAACCAGGAAAGCAACTTAAGGGCGTTTTCTACTTCTTCTTCCTTAAGTAGTGTATTTACGGTTACGTATACTTTCACACCTCTTAGATGAGCATAATCGATGACTTCTTCAAGCTCTTCCTCTGAAAAGTTTGAGGCATACCCCCGAGCACTGAAAGCCCGGGCTCCGAGGTACACAGCATCCGCCCCATTTTCTACGGCTGCAACAAAAGCTTCCATACCGCCTGCCGGGGCAAGCAGTTCCGGTTTTTCAGGCTTCATCGAAGAAATTAGAGAGCTTGCACTTAATTAAACTTTGGCATCCTCTCTCTTTCCTGGAAACCTGAAACTGAAATCATAAGAGGAAGTAATTTCAAAATTGAACTCAAGCAGGAAGCAAGTATTATTGGCTATTGGGAATTTAAAAATGTTTCAAAAAAGTAATTGTTCCCTTGCATAAGAGTAAGTCTCAAAGGTCAATTCTTCAGGGTTTTACAGTTTTTATGATGGGCTTTATCATTACTGGTCAACGACCTTGAGATGAATACTTTCACTCCGATTTCCTTAATTTTATATTCCGTGGCGTTATATTTTAGAACGCCTCTTTATCAATAAATATAACCAAGAGGCTTGAGGTAGAAAGAATGAAACAGACAGGATAGAAAGTGATTCGATGGGTGACAAACAAACATTTTTTAAAAGTAGGAAATTTCGTCGTTAATAAATCTCAAATGTGAGAACTTATCTAACAAACAGTTCAATTACTGGATTAATAAGACTAAATTTAACTGCAAACTAATTATATGGCTGGAGTTACAAAATGAATATAATATTAGGGGCAACAGGACAGATAGGCTCAATGCTTGTGGATAATCTATTAAATAAAGGTCAACCTATAAGAGCTGTTGTTAGAGATAGTTTTAAAGTACAAGAATTAAAAAATAAGGGTGTTGAGGTTAGTATTGCAGATTATTTTGATGTAGAAGCCTTAAAAAAAGCCTTTCAAGAGGGAAGTTCAGTTTTTCTATTAACACCTGAAAACCCTGAGTCTGAGAATTTTATAAATGAAATTCAGATAATCATAGGTAATTATAGAGAGGCTATTTTATCATCCAGTGTTACCAGGATTGTTGGTCTGTCTTCGATGGGAGCACAGTACGAATCTGGAACAGGTAATCTGATGGCATCTTATATGCTGGAACACGCATTTTCTGACCTTGAAATCGAACAAGCTTTTGTCCGACCTTCTTATTATTTTAGTAATTGGCTTGGATATTTACAATTGGTTAAGGAACACGGAATCCTGCCAACTTTTTTCCCACCTGAAATGGAGTTGCCTATGATTGCTCCACCAGACGTTGCAAAATTTTTATCGGATGTAATGATCTGTAAAATTCCAAAAGGAAGAACATATGAGATTACTGGACCCAAAGCCTATACTTCTTTAGATATAGCAAAAATATTTGAAGAGGTATTAAACAGAAGTGTTGCTTTACAGCAAGTTTTACCTGATGAATGGGAAAGTACACTGATACAGGCAGGGTTCTCAAAAGATGGGGCAAAAAATCTTGCACTTATGACAAAAGCAGTTATTGAAGGAAAAACTAAAAATGAGACATCTAATCCGGTCTATTTTTCTACAGACTTCGAAAGCTATTTGAAAAATTTTATATAATCTGTTCTACTGACGACTAATAGATTACCGGGCGTTGTTGGGTAAACTAGCAGAACGTTTTTGTTTGCTCTGCTAGAAAATATTAAATTACAACCAGGGATTGTAGCATAGCCAAAATAAAAAAGAAGCTATGAATTAAAAGTGTTATCGGGCAAGTCAAATAGTATTTCTTTTGGGTTTATACCTTTGGCCCTATTATCCAGCTCACGGTCCTCCCGGCTATCTCATCTCTTGAAGCTTCGCAGAGCATCTTTCCATCATGCATGTGGCATTCACAGGAGTAGCCTAGTTTATCTGTTTTTCCAACGTATCTGAAATGTATCTTGCAGTACCCCTCTGTACATCCTATCCCGTATTTTACCCAACCCTCAATATCTGCTCCACCTTCGCAGCTCCCTTCGCATGCAACTAGCTCAAAGCCTTTTTCTTCATAAGATTCGATTTTAGCTGGAGCCTGGTGACCTTTTTTATATTTGCCTTTCTCAATTTTTTGAGCTTGAAGTACAAGGTCGTCGCCAGTGTTATTAAGGATCTTTAACTGCAAACCTTCAAGAAATTCCATAGTTTCGGCTTCTGATATATGTATTCCCCCGATAAATTAAGAATCCAAATTAGAATTCTACATAGAAATTGACTCTAATAAATAAAAAAGTATCTCAAAATATATGGGAGTGCATATGTAAATATTTTGATAAGGATGAAAGCTCAGGGAAAACACAGATCTAGATAATGAATTCTAAATGTCAGGCCCCTCGAATAAAGCAATAGATTTTCGCGTTCAATCCGTACAGATACAGGGTTTCTGTTTGCAAGTAGGGCATATACCAGGATACTTTTTAAGGAAGGCTTCTTCGAGGCTCACTTCATAGAGGTTGGCAAGTGCCCCTATCCAGGCAAAACAATCTGCAAGTTCTTCCTCTATATTTTCTGGCTCTTCCCTGCGTATGGCTTCGGCAAGTTCACCAATTTCCTCAACCAGCCAGAGCATGGTAGACTTACCTCCTCTTTTCCTATCATTATGCGCATAGAGTTCGTACATCAGTCTTTGAAATTCTGAGATCTCCATTTTCCCACTCCTGGCTTTTTCCTTCATTTTCCTGCGTTAAAGCCTTACAGGAATTTCTCGCTCTCTAAGGTATTCTTTAACTTCCCTGATCGAGTATTCCCTGAAGTGAAAAATGCTTGCTGCAAGAGCAGCGTCGGCTTTTCCGATAGAGAAGCCTTCATAGATATGCTGAGGGTTTCCAACCCCACCTGAGGCTATAACCGGGACATCGAGCTCTTCTGAGAGTTTTCTAGTAATAGGCAGGTCATAACCGGCACAGGTTCCGTCTCTGTCCATACTTGTGAGCAGGATTTCTCCAGATCCCAGCCCTTCTACTTTTTTTGCCCATTGAACCGCATCGATTCCTGTAGTTTCCCTGCCTCCATAGATTACCACCTCATACCAGGCAGGAGTTCCATCTTCGAGTTCCAAGATGGTTTTGTCGGGATTGTTTTTTATGTCGGTATTTCGCCTGCAGTCAATCGCAGTGACAATACACTGGGCTCCGAATATATCTGAGGCTTCTTTGATGAAATCAGGGTTCTTGATTGCAGCGGTGTTAATTGAGACTTTATCTGCGCCAGCTCGGAGAATCTGGCGAATCACGTCTATGGAGTTTATTCCACCGCCAATTGTCAGAGGAATGAAAACCTCATCTGCAGTCCTTTCAATCACATCGACCATGGTTTCCCTACCATGGGCCGAAGCTGTAATATCCAGGAAAACAAGTTCGTCTGCACCTTCTTCATTGTAGCGCTTGGCGAGTTCCACAGGGTCTCCAGCTTCTTTCAGGTCAACGAATTCAACACCCTTAACAACACAGCCGCCTGCTCTGTCAAGGGTCACATCAAGGCATGGTATTATTCTTTTGGTGAGCATCTATGGGATAATAAATTTAACTGTTATTAAAAGCTTATTGAAATTGAGCCAATGGCAGTCGACGTATAGTAATTTCTAAAAAATCTATATAAAGAACACTTATGTATTTAATCTCCTAAGTGGAAAGGATACGTTGCAGACTATTAAATAAAATCTAAGAAGTTTCTTACAGGCCGAAAAAATGGGAAAGATTAAAAGGATAGGGTCAAGTAAAAAGACAAGAAAGTAAAAAGACAAGGTTAAGTAAGATAAGTTAAGGATTTTTCAGCCCAGAAGATAATTCTGCGGCTATATCAGCTCTAACCGAAAATGTTTATCACACGAGCACCTTCAAGCCTTGACATCTCGATTTCGGAGCCTTCAAGCACATTTTTTCTAATTCTTATTGGGGCTCCAACACGCAGGGCAAGGGCAATACAGTCACTTGGTCTTGCATCAAACTGCATAATGTCGTTGCCCTTTCTTATCAGGAGCCGGGCGTAATAGATTTTGTCCACCCTTTCATCAATTAATATACCTTCGATCTTTACTTCCAGCCTGTCGAAAATATTGACAATAAGGTCATGGGCCATTGGTCTTGGCGAAGATATGTTTTTAAGAACATTTCCTATTGACAAGGCTTCAAGATGCCCTATATATATGGGAAGCATATTCCCTTGCGTACCTTCGAGAAGCACCACTGGAGTTGGGTCTGTAAAAACATCGACTAGATAGACATCTTTGACTCGAATTTCTTCAAAGTCCTCATAAGTGTCTATGTCCATACTCAGTAGATGATTTCACACTTATTAATAGATTATTTAAATTTCTAAATTTATTTAAAAAGATACATATTGTTTTGGTTTTATCTTTCTTCTTACTAGATCTTTTAGCATTCCAGACTTTTCCGGAAGCCGTGTTTGCCAATTAAAGGTACGAAGGAAACTCCACCTTTTCTTTTTTTATGTATATTGCCTTTGCTGTCCTTTTTGATTTTATAGAGTTCTTGAGAGTAGCAGTCGCTCCCAATAGGAATAACCATTATACCTCCACGCTTCAATTGTTCAAGCAAAGGTTCAGGAATATAAGGAGCTGCACATGTTACAGTTATCCTGTCATAGGGAGCGAAATAAGAATAACCCATTGATCCATCTTCAAGCAGTACTGTAACATTTTTATATTCTGTTTTTCTCAGATTATCTCGTGCAAAATTTGCAAGGGCCTCTATACGTTCAACCGTATATACATGCCCTTTTTTTCCAACGAGCTCCCCCATTACTGCAGCATTATATCCTGAACCTGCTCCTATTTCCAGGACTTTATGCCCTTCCGAAAGTTCCAGAAGCTCACACATAATCGCAACCATATGTGGAGCAGATATTGTTTGCCCGTGTCCGATATCAAGGGGTCTATCTATATAAGCTGCTTTTTTCTCATATTCCGGGACAAACTTATGCCTTGGAACACGGAGCATAGCCTCGCGAACTTTTTCATCCAGCAGCAGGTAAGTCCCAAGATTGTTTACAAGGCGCCTGCGCATTGCTTCGAATTCTTCTTCCTCTTCTTTTTCTTTTCTTCTCTTATCTTCACCATGGCCCTCTTCGGAAATCACGCTGACCTGAACCTTCCCCTTTTTTTCTCGCAAAAATCCTTTTTACGTATTTTGCAAGCACAACATCGCCTTTTCTAGATCGGAACACCCCATCCCTGATCTTAATTTTCGTAATGAGAAGGCGCTTGTTCCCCGCTTTTTCTTCGTTTCCAACGACAAATTCATAATCGCCAGGAACGCGTTTTTCTATAACTTCAGTTTTATCAGTTCCTGCCTGTGCAGAAAATTTTACAGTTATCTCATCAATGGCTCTACCCCAGATTGTCTCGATATTTTCTGCCCTGGCAATCTGAACCCTTTTTCCTCCTGCATCAAGGGCAGTAATCAGGATAGGTATCACTCCTTTTTCTTCGTCGTCTACAACCATCTCGTCATCGACCTGAAGGACGGTCTCGGAATCCAGTTCAGTTTTGTAAGTGTTTGAAACGTCCATCTTGCTGACTATTACTTTCAAACTGGCGGATTTAGGGGCTTTTATTCTCGTTGCATGCACCTGTCCACATTCTAGACAGCGGACAAGTGGGCTTTGTCCCTCTTTCAGAACCTCATGCCCTACCTCTTCTTTCGGGGAACATGAAGGGCACTCAACTTCGATTTCTTTTGTCATGATCTAATCAATAGATGGATTCAAGATACTAAATACTTAACTTCTCCGGTAACATTTATCTTGAAGATATGCCGCACAGGGCTTGCTATCAAAAGTTTTATTATAACGAAATGCATATTTTATATCTCATTATTGAGACGCGTCTCAAAATTAAGATGGGGGCCAACATTGCCTGATATTGAACACTTAAAAAAACTTGCACTTATAGGGGCAGTAAATAAAACAATTAAGGTCTCATCGAGCGAGTTTCAAAAGCATATTGGGGTAAGCTCCAAAACTGTAGCAAGAAAATTGAAACGGCTGGAAGAGAAGGGGCTGATCGAAAGGAAGATCGTCCCAGGTGGTCAGTTGATAAAAATGACAGAAAAAGGGATTGAAATTCTTAGGAGTGAATACCTCGATTACAGCAGGATCTTTTCTCCAGAGTCCGAGATTTTAGAGCTTGAAGGGAAGGTGCTTAAGGGTCTTGGCGAAGGCCAGTACTATATCAATATACCAGGATACAGGAAACAATTTGAAGAAAAATTGCACTTCATACCTTTTCCTGGAACTCTGAATGTTCAACTTTCGAAAAACAGTTCAATTCTTCGAAACCTTTTAAGCGAAATTCCTGCTGTTCGGATAGAGGGCTTTAATGACGGAGAACGCACATTCGGAGGCGGGAAATGTTATCCGGTAGTTGTCGACGGTATGGAGGCTTTCATAGTAGCCCCTGAAAGAACACATTACCCTCCGGATTTGATTGAGATTATTGCACCTGTAAAGCTAAGGGATGCCCTGGAATTGGACGACGGAAACAGGGTTGTGATTAAGGTAAAAAAACAGGGTACGGAGAGCCAAATATGAGCGGAAGTACGATTTACAATTGTCTTACATATAGAAATGAGAATATAAACCTAGCACTGGAAGCCTTGCAGGCCGGAAAAATGATCCAGATCTATGACTCAGACTCTAGAGAAGGGGAAACTGATCTCGTAATCCCTGCAAAGGCGGTCACTTTCAGGGATGTAAAATGGATGCGAAAAGATGCAGGCGGCCTTATCTGTGTTGCAGTGGACCCAGTGGCTTCAAAACAGCTCAGGCTGCCTTTTATGGCCGAGCTTGTACGGGAAACCAGTATAAACGGTGACATGCTGGGGAAAATTGTAGAAAAGGAGGGCGACCTTAAATATGATTCTCATTCATCCTTTTCTCTCTGGGTCAATCACAGAGAGACTAGAACTGGCATTCCTGATATCGAAAGAGCTCTGACTATCCGAAAAATAGGGGAAATTACGGAAAAAATGTTGTCAGGGGATACAATTTATTTTGGAGACGAATTCAGAACTCCTGGGCACGTTGCACTATTAAGGGCTGCAGACGGGCTTCTCGATGAGCGCAAAGGACAGACCGAGCTTTCAGTTGCCCTTGCCCGTATGGCAGGCGTTACCCCTGCAATGGTAGTCTGTGAGATGCTTGATGATTACAATGGAAAGGCACTATCCAAGGAAGATGCAAAAAAGTACGGTGAAGAACATGGGCTTGTATTTCTGGAAGGGGGGGAAATAGTAGAAGCCTATATGACATGGATAGGCTCAGAATAAGAATTCTATCTCAGCTTATCTATTTAATCTTTTTATTCGTTTTCATTTTTGTAATGTTCTTTTTTTATTTCTATTTCGTTTTTTTTCCTTGATTTTTGTCTATTTTTTCAAGACGCAGATTTTTATATAAAGAAAAGTCAGTATATCATTGAGTTTCTTAACAGCTTTTTAATTGTATCAATTCTTTTTTATCCGTCGCTTACTTTTGGTTTCGTAAAGTTTGTTGTAAGAGGTAGACTTATGTTGCAAAAATTCAAAAAAGTCCAGCAGGTTCTTATCTATGTGCTACTTCTAAACCTTGCAGTCGCATTTGCAAAAATCATTTACGGAACTCTAACCAGCACGTTAAGCATGATTGCGGACGGCTATCACTCTCTTTTTGATGGAATTTCCAACATTATAGGACTGGCTGGAAGTTTTATTGGAGACCGTCCGCCTGACATTGATCATCCTTACGGTCACCGGAAGTATGAGACTGTAGCCTCTATTTTTATTGCTTTACTTCTCATCTTTGTAGGCGTTGAGATTTTTCGGAACGCTCTCAATCGTTTCCTTTCTCCCAGCGAGCCAGAAGTCACAGCTATAAGTTTTCTTGTAATCTTCGGAACAATGTGTATTAATTATTTGGTAACACGATATGAATACAAACAGGGTCAACTCCTCAGAAGCCAGGTGCTTATAGCCGATTCCATGCACACAAAAAGTGACATTTATGTTTCCCTTTCGGTCTTAGTAAGTCTGGCTGCCGTAAAGCTCGGTTTCCCTCTCATGGACCCTTTAATATCCGTAGTGATTTCGCTTTTGATTTTCAAGGCAGGATACAGAATTATTAAAGAAGGCTCAAGGGCACTTCTGGATATGTCCATGATCGAAGAGAAAGAGATTTGTGACTTTGTTATGGGAGTTGAAGGAGTAAAGGGCTGCCACAAAATCCGGACTCGAGGAAGTATGGGAGATATCAGGGTCGACATGCACCTACTTGTTCAGTCGGATATGTCACTTGATGAAGCACACCTTATTGCTCACAGGGTTAGCAAAAAGCTTAAAGGCGAATATAAAGACGTTTCTGATGTGGTTGTACATCTCGAACCCTCTTTCCAGCGACCCCAAGGATCAAATAGCAAAAAAACTAGTTAATGATATATGGCTGGAAACATTTTCGGGCAGATGTTTCGAATTACTACCTGGGGCGAATCCCATGGCAGGGCTGTAGGCGTTGTGGTAGATGGATTACCTGCAGGGCTTCCTTTTTCCGAAGCTGATATCCAGAAAGAACTGGATAGGAGGCGCCCAGGGCAGAGTGAGGTTTCAACTCCGCGGCGCGAGGCTGACAAGGTGGAAATTCTCTCAGGGATTTTTGAAGGAATGAGTACTGGCACTCCTGTTTCTATGCTTGTCTGGAATTCAGATGCAAGGTCTTCGGCTTATGATGCTCTTAAAGATACTCCCCGCCCCGGGCACGCCGATTTTACCTATATGGCCCGTTATGGGATTCGGGACCATCGTGGGGGAGGCAGGTCTTCAGCTCGGGAAACAATAGGCAGGGTTGCAGGCGGAGCTCTTGCAAAACTCCTACTTTCTCGATTCGGAATCCGAATTGCCGGGCATGTGCTTGAACTTGGAGCCATCCGGGCAAAACCTCTTTCTTTTGAAGAAATTCTGGAAAATGTAGAAAAAACTCCTGTACGCTGTGCCGATCTAGAAGCTGCTGTAAAAATGCTTGAGAAAGTTGCTGCCCTACGGCAGGAAGGAGACAGCGTCGGAGGTATTGTTGAGCTTATCGTGAAAGGTGTGCCTGTTGGTCTCGGAGAACCTGTGTTTGATCGGCTTGATGCAGATCTTGCAAAAGCTCTTATGAGTATTCCTGCAGTCAAAGGCTTTGAAATCGGAGTCGGATTTGAAGCTGCCCGCCTGCGCGGAAGTGAAATGAATGATTCCTTCCGCATGGAGGGAGAAAAAATCACCTGTCCAAGCAACAACGCAGGCGGGATCCTCGGAGGAATTTCAACAGGCCTGGACATCGTTTGCAGGGCAGCAGTAAAACCAACTCCTTCCATAAGCAAACTTCAGCAAACCGTTGACTTAACAACCCGAAAAAATACTGAAATCGCAATCAGAGGTCGGCATGATCCCATAATTCCCCCGCGCATGGTGCCGGTTGCCGAAGCTATGGTTGCCCTTGTGCTTGCCGATCATATGTTAAGAAGCGGCTTTATTAATCCTAGGACTCTGTTGGAATAAAAGGGTTGCAATGAAATTATTCGCTCCATCATTTTATTCGGATTTCTACAAATCATACTTGCATTTTTGTGAAATCTTCCTTCCTTTTATTATTTAAATTCACGCAGCTGGGAAAGCTTTCTGCTGCCTTCGTTTAATGACAGAAGTATCTCTGTTAGAAGTCTTGACCTGTATATTGCCTGAACGTTATCTTCCTTATTCTTATAAATTTCGAAACCGTTCATTTCCTGTCGCCGCAACTACAGATTTTCCTTCAGTTTCTTATCAAATTCTTTTAACAACATATATTCTTTTCTTTTGTTGGGGCATGTATGTTGCTACCTTTTTTGTTAATTTTATGATTTAGCGAAGAAAAAAGCTGCAGATTATTTGCTAAAAAGAGATTGAATTCTTGACGTCAGTTAGAGCTCTGAAGTTTCGTTATTTTTGGTGAAAAAAGGATACTGTTTAATGAATGTTAATCAAGCTGATGAAAAATTCATTGACGTAATAAATGTATAGGAGAAGATCATTAGAGATTTTTGAATGTGAAGTTCAAACAAACCTTCCAGAGCATATTTGAACTTCACATGCCCTGAGGCAAGGAAATGATAGCTTTAAGAGTATTTTAAGTTTTGTCTGTTCTTGCCTCGGGAATAAAATCACGAGGTAAAAGAATGATTGCAAACAGAAAAATTGGAATTGGCGCACTATTTGCGGCAATGTTGCTGGTAGGCATGGTGTTTGTGCCGGCAGTAAGTGGGCATGTTAATGAAAATTCTAATAAAGTTATAACAGAGAATAGCATAAGCTATACCGAAGCCGAACTAAAAGATCTCTATACTAAATACAATATAACTGAAAATGATTTGGACTTTGCGAATAATGAACTGCCTTACTACTTAGAAGGGACGATTTTGGACAGTAACTTAAGAGTAATAGCAAGTGAGAATGGCAAACCTCCAGAAGGTTTTAAAGAAGGAGAAGATTATGATCTGATAATAAGCCATGAAGAGATGTTTGCCATAATAGATGGAGCCAGAGAAAAATACATCCTAAAATATGGAGTGGATCCGGCAAATCCTAAAATTGATATTGTCAATGGTTATGCTCTTCCCAAAGAAGAAGCAGGTAGATTGGTTGATAGGAATAAGATAATATCAGAAGATGATAATGCAATACATGAGAGGGAATTTTCGTTTTTATCAGTACCTTTGAATCCACGTGCTGTGAGTGGAATCATAAACGAATACGTTTTTGTAGCAACAGATTCACGACACAGGCCAACAGAAGCTATTACTCAGGATACTCACAATGCATTGTATAGATTTGAAAATTTCGGTATCGGAGCTAATGTTTACTGGTATTGGAATTACTGGGATGCAAGTGATGTTAGTCCGGCTGATAGCATTCAGTCTGCTCTTGTTGATTTAGAAGACGACACTAATTGGATAAGAGACGCGGCAAATGATATGGTAATTGGCTGGACACATAATATGGATCATAATGGTAGAGGTAACTTTGGCGGACCTTATTCTGTGTGTACGGACACTGCAGATGGTGTTGACTGGCCTCATGACAGTATAGTTCAGCATGAAGTCTCGCATAATTTTGATGCCGATGAAGGAGGTTACCTAAAGTATGAACATCCTGCTGAATGCATAATGAATTATCAATGGGCTTATGGTGGTACAAACATATGGTGCAGTTCATGTAGTAACATTGTAAATAATGGCATATGGAATTAAACACTGAGGGATAAATCCCTCTTTTTTAATATTTTTCACTTATATAACGTTTTTAAACATTCTGCAGATTTGTATTATATTTTAAACTGGTTAACATATGACTCAAATCTCATGCACTATATAAGCAACGAACCATTTTTGCAATAATGTTTAGTGTGGAAGATGATGAGTTTTTTCTAATAAACGCGATCAGTAAAAATACTAGGGAAAAACCAAGTTACCTGTCGAAAGTAGGATATATTGAGTTTTTACGGAGGTATAAATATTAAAAACTATCGAAAAATATTCATTCTTTTAGGAGCTTTAATATTGGTTTTGTTGAATTATTTCATTGTTTTCCCATATTTGTTAGTCGGACCTCCAACGCCTCTATTTTATGTATATAATAATAACCTCCAGAGTCATGAAGTAGCAGTTGAAGTATTTGATTCGTATAATGAATCTATATTCAAAGAAACGTATGAACTGACTCCAGAAGAGCATATAGCTCAGCCAAAATCAATATGGCTACTGCTTCGATGGTCGATGCCATGGTCTAAAGGAAAATATACGTATTGGGCAGAGGGAGAGTATGAATTTAAAGTTCTTTTAGACGGCGAAATTACAGATTCCTACAGAACACTGCCACATCCCTGGAATTCTGTGATTATAGATATAGATGAAGCGAATGATTCTAACTCTCAAATCTGTATAAAAGAAATAACCGTATAATCTTTTGAACTCGTGGGAAAGCTAATAGTGATTTATCAAATAATTTTGGGGGACGCGCTTTTCAGAAAGTGTATTCCTTTCGGGATGCGGATGGTCAAGCTGGTGTATCCTTCCAGGCGGGCGGTGTCTTCGGTTCTTCAGCAGATGGATAGGAGTCAGTTATTGAAAGCTGTCAGCAGAAAAATGACTTTCAAATCTAACTAAACAAGGGCCGATGTGCCAATTTTTCCTTTGATCAATACTCATCTCACGTTCTCACTTTTTTATATACTTTAAAAATAGACGCTGTATTGAGTTTTACAAATCTTGAAAAAGTGATTGAACTAATATTTTTAAAAGGAGTTTTATTCCTTTTTTGCTTTTTGGGTTATAACAGATCCAATCACAAATATTCAGGATGCCAGGAATTCTGAATTTCTGCAAATTATATTTGCGTTTTTGTGAAATTTGCCTTCCCTTTACAATACCAGAAAAGCCTCTCTCCTCATTCAATGGCCTTCGAGTCAGAACTGAACAAGCCTGTGCTTATGTCGTACTCGGCGCCGCCTTTTTTGTATAGATTCAGAGAAAGGCGTTTATCTATAACAATAAGTCCCGCCTTAATATCTTCATTCATGACTATTAATTTGAAATTTTCATAATCTTTCAGTTCAGGAAGTATTCACGTCCTTTTGTTTCTATCAGATGATCCGCTTCGAGTTTCCTGAGCTTCGGAATTATTGCCTGAGGCGTACTTCCTGTAATTTCACGCAGCTGGGAAAGCCTTTTACTGCCCTCGTTTAATGATATAAGTGTCTCTGTTAAAAGTCTTGACCTGTATCTTGCCTGAACGTCGTCATCCATCTTCTTATAAATTTCGAAATGATTCATTCTTGTTGCCGCATCTACAGATTTTATTCCTCACTTTCATATTAAATTGTATTAACATAATATATTCTTTTCTTTTGTTGGGGCAGGTACGTTGCTATCTTTTTTGCTAATTTTATAGCTTAGTGAAGAAAAAAGCTGCAGATTATTTGCTAAAAAGAGATTGAATTCTTGACGTCAGTTAGAGCTCTAAAACCTCACTGTTTTTGATGAAAAAGGGAATCGGCTTAATGAATGTTAATCAGACTGATGAATCATTCATCATCATAATAAATGTATAGAGGAAGCTTAAAAGAGATTTTTGAATGTGAAGTTCAAACAAACCTTTCAGAGCACATTTGAACTTCACATGCCCTGAGGCAAGGAAATGATAGCTTTAAGAGGACTTAAGGTTTGTCTGTTCTTACCTCGAGAATAAAATCCCGAGGTAAAAGAATGATTGCAAATAGAAAATTTGGAATTGGCGCACTACTTGCCGCAATGTTGCTGGTAAGCATGGCATTTGTACCGACTGCAGTTGCACAAGAAAATACAAAAACAAGTGATAAGCCTTCTCAACTGGAGCAAGGTCTAATAGATGCGCTAAATTCTAATAAAAATAATCTAGATACAGACGACGTGGTTGCAAATTATTGTAAAGCAAACAAAGATAAAATTCCAATACTAACGAATGAAACTTTTTCAGCTAAAAATAAATTAAGTTTAAAGACATATAAGCTAAAAGACCGGATCAAACGTAACTTTCACCAATAAAGGTTTCTTTTACATTAGTAGCATAAAAGAAGAACAAAATAATATAAAAGGGAATCAAAGTACTACTGCATTAACAAGCCAATATAGTATAGTGGAAAAGATGATTTTATCACCATCTTTATTTTTAGGGGGCTAGATCATTAATTTTCAAAAAAGGTTGATTTTACCATTAATTATCTCGTTCATTATTTTTGCCACTGTAATTATTGTTAATATAGGAAGCCCATTCTTCAAAATATTTGGTGATTATGAAGCGGATATTAAGTATATTATTTCTACTATTACTATATTTATTTTTCCCGTAACTCCAATTATTTATGGGTGGATTGTAAAAGATAAGATAGGGACAATTATAGTTGGAACGGTCCCAATTTTCATTAGTTTGTTTTTTGGAAATTTATTTTTTGGAAATCTTATCTATAATAATGGTTTCAGTATCAGCCGATTTTTTACTATTCTTCTCTATGCTGTGAGTTTGGCAATTCTTGGGGGTTTAGCCGGGTATTTTTCGTCAAGGGGAGAATTTAAGTACCTTATTATTTCCATTTTTTTTGGAGCATTGTGGATTTCAGTTTTTTTAAGTGGAATCGATTGATCTACGTTGCCTGTTAGATACTTTGGCCGGAAAACTCATATATAGATAATTAAAAAATAGTTTTTTAAATTCTAAATAGATCTTCCAGAGTTGATTCAAACCCTATTTTAGGGAGATGGTTATGTTTGTTTTGCGACTATTAGGTTGTCTGATCCTGCCTCTTGGGAAGAATAATCAAGAGGTGAAATAGAATGATAAAGAAACAGAAATTTGTATTAGGTCTGCTGATTGCCACAAATATCATTAAGAAACTTGATGCTTTGATATCCTACATCTCGTGGATAGTTTTGGCATTGTTGATTAGTGGTACAAGAAAGAAAAGAATAAATAAACTTGATATTAAAATCCCTGAAAAGGGGGAAACGGATTGGATGCTGAGGAAATTCAAGCGATTTTTAAGTTTTCAGCCCAGGAGAAAAATATAATTTCCAGTTTTGGGATTCAGGAAGAATTCTTTCTTCCTTTTCTGCTTTCGTTAAAATCTGGTGGTTCCTGGAGCTATGCTTCTGAAGAAGCAAAAAGCATTGCGGTAAAGGATGTAATCACATACTATAATGAGGAAAGCAAGACCGGCTATACTGTAGAAAAAATATACCTGTTTATCGAGCCTGAAATCCTGGAGAAAGAAGGAGTTATCTACAGGCTTGAAAAATGCGGAACCAAAGAAGAAAGAGACTTGGTTGAAAGACCCTACTGTATAAACCTCAAGGCAAAAAAGGTAATATTTGCAGAGGTTAACCCAGCTCTTAGGACAATAAGAATAAGGGAAATGAAGAAAAAACACATACGCCTAAAAGGTACACCTGCATATAGTGCAGCTCATGAACTTGAACATCTTGAGAAAGGAGAAATAAAAGGGACTCCGATATGGAATTTTGAGTACGTTACCGGGGCAGTAAAAAGTGACCAGAAAAACATTGAAAAAAAATAAAAGTATATCTAATTAATATTAATTCCTTAAGATCATTAGTAATATAACGAAAACTGGCAACCTCCTTGTAATTAAATTTTGGAAATGTGATCAGACTGTCAGACTATCAAACTGTTCCCCTTTCAGCCAGGATAGCCCCGATCACCGAGCCAATTATGCCTACCACAGCAGTGTGAGCTACGATGACTATCGTAATTATAAATGCAGAGGCAGTTACGAGTCCTCCAAGAACAGGAGCATCTCTAAGTATCGATCCAAGGAATCCCCCTAGAATAAAACCCGGAATAATCATGAAAACCGTCATTAGAACTCCAGTCTTAAGTCCCCCTCCAGAGCCCCCATCTGCATAATAGCCTCCTAAAAGACCACCCAGCAAAGGAGCTATTGAGTTTATTAATGGAATAAAATAGAAAATAAAAGTGCAGACCATACCTATCAGCGCACCACCCAAAACTCTAGCTATTACCTCCACCTCCAACAATGAAGTAAATACAAATTACATTATTATAGCAAATATATTAAATAAATTATTCTTAAATATATAGTTCATCATTTAACAAACTAATTCAAGAGGGAAGTAAGCTCTCTCCAAACTTTCCGTATTTCGGCGTAATGAATCGCAAACTTTTTCAAAAAAAGTTTGATCAAAAACAGCGTAACGTTTGGATTCGAATGCCTTATCCCCAAACCCTATCAGGCGTGATCAACCGGCTCAACGGTTGCGGCTCAACGGTTGCGGTACGGCGATTGAACAGAACCCTGATATAAACGTATTCCCTAAAACTCTATGGGGATAGGTTATGATGGAAAACTGTCTTTTTTGCAAAATAATAGCAGGGGAAATTTCTTCAGAGAAAGTGTATGAAGACGATACCATTTTTGCATTTCTTGATATTAATCCAGCGAGCAAGGGACACACTCTGGTAGCTCCTAAAAAGCATTTCAGCAGGTTTACAGATATGGATGCGGAAAATGTTGCTTCGCTTTTTGAGGCTGCAAGAAAGATTACGGCTGCACTCGAGAATGCACTTTTGGCAGAGGGATCAAACATTGGGATCAATGATGGGGAAGTCGCTGGTCAGGAAATTCCTCATGTTCACGTACACGTTATTCCCAGGAGAAAAGGAGACGGCGGAAGAGGAATAAAATCGATAGTATGGACTGAACCTGATACTAATAATCTAAAGGAAATTGCAGAAAAACTCAGAAGAGCGCTCTGAAAAGAAAGACGGCCCAGAGTAAGAAAGGGAGTTCCAATTAGATTATTCTTCAGATAGAACTCTTAAATACGAAACGATAATATAATTTTCGAGATATAACTAAGTAAAGATAGCAGGTAGAATTGTTGTCAGAATCATTCCGTTTCTTTTTGGGGGTAAGAATACTGGCAGAAATGGAAATTGATGTTCGAGGGCAAACCTGCCCGGTTCCACTGGTAGAATGCAGAAAAGCCTTAAAAAAAGCTTCTCCAGGGGATCTTGTTATTGTAAAGGGAACACATCCGGCATCAAAGAAAGAAATTCCTATGGCCTGCGAAGCAATGGGACTCAAAGTGCTGGATATTGAAGATAAAGAAGGAGGGAAGGAGTGGGAAATAAAGATTCAGAGATAAGCCGCAAGAGGAGTGAAAATGGGGGAAAAGACGGTCATTATCCTGCACAGTGGCGACATGGATAAAGTATACAGCGCGCTCATAATCGCGAATGGCGCCCTGGCAATGGGTATGGAGGCCTCTATATTCTTTACATTCTGGGGGCTAATGCGCTTGAAGAAAGGAGAGCTTAATAAGGGGCCGCTTTCCAAGATGAATATGATGGGGCTTGGTAGGCAAATGATCAAGCAAAGGATGGACAAAGCCAATGTCGCTTCACTTGAAAGACTGATGAACGACTTCAAGGAGCTTGGCGGAAAAATAATAGCCTGCGAAATGACCATGGAGATCATGGGTTTGAGTAAAGAGGAACTCCGAACGGAATGGATAGACGAATGGGGAGCTGTGGGTTCGTATATTCAGGAAGCAAGGAATGCGAACGTAACTCTTTTTATCTAAGTCTTCAAAAAGTCTTAGCGTTCGAATTGTCATAATCACCTTTTCCACAATTGATCTGATTTAGATATAATTGAATTGATTCAAAGTTAATGACCTTGTTTAGACTTATATTCAGCTAATATTCAGTAAGATTGTCATCCAGGAAACTTTTCGGATTAAATGCCTCGGAGCTTACTGGAAAATCCTAGATTCAACTGTAAAAACTCAAGGTTTTACTATCTTATTTGGGGAGGGAGAGAGATATTTGAGAATATAATTTATCTTGACAATGCCGCATGCACACGATTAGATGAACAGGTACTTGAAGCAATGAAACCCTATTTTTTTGACACTTTTGCAGTAGCAACATCGGAATTTGGCTATTCTATGGGGATTGACGCAAAAGAAGCCCTTGAAAAAGCTCGCGAAAATCTAGCTTCAAAACTCGGTGCAAATTCAGAAGAGGTCATCTTTACCTCGGGGTCTACTGAGTCGAGCAACACTGCGCTCAAAGGAGTTGCTTTGGCTCTTAAAGAGAAGAAAGAAAAGCATATTATTGTCTCAAAGATAGAAGATTTTCCTGTGCTGAATACAGCAAAAGCTCTCGAAAGACAGGGTTTTGGTGTAACATTCCTTGACGTGGACGCTGAAGGGTTTGCAGATCTTGAAGAGCTAAAAAATGCAATCACAAAGGAAACAATTCTTGTCTCAATCCAGCAAGGTAACCAGGAAATAGGAACAGTGCAGGATTTGAAAGCTATCTCAGAGATCTGTGAAGAAAAAGACGTGCTCCTGCACACTGATGCTACTCACAGCTTTACCAGGCTCCCCTTAAGTGTAAAGGAACTGCCCGTAGACCTGATCACTATGTCTGCTCATACCATCCACGGCCCAAGAGGAATAGGTGCGTTTTACATCCGGAAAGACACTCCAATAACCAAGTTCATGGATGGAGGTTTCCAGGAGTTTAACCTGAGGGCAGGGGTAGAAGATATTCCATCAGCAGTTGGTTTTGCAAAGGCTGTAGAACTCGTAACTGAGGAGGAAAACAGAAGGCTCAAAGCCATGAGAGATCGGATAATTGATAAAGCCCTCACCGAGATCCCAGACGTTACCCTTAATGGAAGCCGGGATAAACGCCTACCTCAGAACGCGAATCTGACTTTCCATTATGTAGAAGGCGAATCTGTAACTCTTCATATGGACATGAGGGGGTTTGCAGTAAGCACGGGTTCAGCCTGCTTTAGCCGCTCCCTTGAAGCTAGCCATGTTATCAGGGGTATAGGAGGAGACCATGAGAGAGCACATGGTTCGGTACGTTTTACCTTTGGGCGCTATAACCGGATGGAAGATGCTGATGCGGCAATTGAGGCAATGAGTGAGATAGTAGCAAGGCTCAGAGAAATAAGCCCCCTTGCAAGGAAATGAATGAAAAAAGTTTAAAGACAGGATTGAGAGCAGATCATGGACGATCAGAAAAAGAAAGTCAGAGATGAAGAGAAGGTGAGATCATGAAGTTTCCTTACAGTCAAAAAGTGCTGGAACATTTCAAGAACCCGCATAATGTGGGGCAGATCGAAAATCCTGACGGAAAAGGTCTTGAAGGAAGCCCAGCTTGCGGAGATATGGTTGCAGTTTATATTAAGGTCAATCCCGATACCAAGGTCATTGAGGATATAAAATTCGAATCTTATGGCTGTGCATCAAACATTGCTACAGGCTCGATTATTACAGACCTTGCACGCGGAAAGACCCTTGATGAGGCAAAGAAGATAACATGGAAGCAGGCTTCGGAAGAACTCGGAGGACTCCCTCCCATAAAAGCTCATTGCTCAGTGCTTGCAGTTGAGGGTCTGCGTGCTGCAATCAAGGACTATGAGGAAAAACATGGGCTTGTAACCGAGAAAGAGCCTACCACCGAAGAGGTCATCAGGCGGAGGCTAAAACACGTTATGAACCCCCTGACTGGCCTTGATATCATCCGCACGAATCTCATCCTGAAAACAAGCGTTGAAGATGGAGTTGTCAGAGTAGTAGTAGACCTGCCTGCAAACCATCAGTTTGCTCCAGCGATAAAAGAAGATATCATAGAAAAACTTGGGTCTTTGTGGGATGTTGAAAAGGTTGATGTGGTATTTACAGCCTGACAAAAATAAAAAATTCGTATCCAGATTACAGGAAAATAAAATTCATTTACAAAAAATATCGTTTATAAAAAATATCGTTTATAAAAAATAAAAATTTTATGGGGAGAGGGAATATGAAAGACAGAAAAGTGACCTAGTATCTATGTTTGCTCACAGCAGTTGCGATTCTCTTCTCCGGCTGTGCAATAGGGGAGCCCCAGCCACAAAAAGAAAACTGCATTGTGAAGCCGAATTAAATGGAAACGTATCAAGGAGAAATTAAAGCTATAGGCAACGGAACTGCTTATTCCTGGGTTACGCTTGACAGAGAAGGAAATCCTTCGTTAATTGGAGAGAACTTTACAGAATCGGCTCTGAAAGGGCTTCCTGAAGGATGAGTTGTTGGGGTACACACTGGCTCTGCCAGAATAAGCCGCTTCCACGGCTTATAACCACATTGGAATTGATTGGAACCCTCAGGGAAATGAATCTCAGGGGATTTATGACAAACCGCACTTTGATTTCCACTTTTACATGATAACCCCTGAAGAGAGGGATAAAATTACAGCAACTGGGGAAGATTGTAAGAATTTATCAAACAAGCCAGCTCAAGGATATATCCCAGACGGATATGTTCCCATGCCTGGGGGAGTGCCCAGTATGGGAGCACACTGGATAGATCTTAAAGCTCCTGAATTTAATGGACAGCCTTTTAATGAGACTTTCATTTACGGGTTTTACGGCGGGAAAATGGTTTTTACCGAACCGATGGTTACAATAGCCTTTCTTGAGACAAAACCGAAAGTAACAAAAGAGCTTAAGCTTCCGGAGTGTTATCCGACAAGTGCACTACCCTACGAACTATTCCATAAGTTATAATGATACAGGTAAGGAGTATACACTGGCTCTTGAAGGTCTGACTCTCAGGTGAGATTAAGTTTTAAAATTAAAAGAGAGGAGTATTTTCTCCTCTCAATATTCTAGCTGAATAGACACCGATGATTTGCCTGATTACGTGATTTTGCTCAGAAAATAATCAAAATAAGTGAGATAAGGAAAAATTCTCAGAAAATTGGAACACTGCCCTCAAAAGGACAGATAACCCTTCGTGAAATTTGAGCTAATACAGAAACTACTTCTAAAGAACTCTTAAATAAGGCATAACTAAGTTCTTATGGGTTCGTGTATTTAACCACCACACACTTTACATGCCCTATAACCTGCTGCTTTTGCTTCTTTAACGCTCTTAAAGGTAATTAGATGCTCAGGTTTAATTTTCTTGATGTAGCGGCATCCTGCTGAATGGTATACATTGGATTCTGAACTTGCATATAGTAATGTGCTATCTGTTTTTATTGTGTTTGATGTAGTTGTAGGTTTTGAATCCGATGTTGTAACTTGTGCCTTTGCCTTTTCAGGTGTTGGTGTTTCTGTTGGTTTTACTTCTGGTGTTTCTGTTGGTTTTACTTCTGGTGTTTCTGTTGGTTTTGCTTCTGGTGTTTCTGTTGGTTTTACTTCAGATTCTTCTATTTCTGTAGAACTAGAAACGTAAGGGGTAAAAGTCCAGTCTATTGTTTTTGTATCTGAATTTGTTATGTATACTTTTAATGATTTTGGATTATATCCTGACAGATATAAATCTACAACATGATTTCCTTTATCTACAGACAAACCTTTTACTGGAGATAAACCTTGTGAAACTCCATCAACTGTAACAATAGCACCTGTTGGACTTGTTATTATATCCAATGTTCCTTTATTGTCAGGTGTTGTTGCTACTTCAGGTGTTTCTGTTGATGCCGGTATTGCTATTGTAGTGATATTATTAGTAGATGTAAGAGGTGCGGCTATTACATCAGTACTATTATTGAGTGTTGTCGTTGAATCTATAGGAGGTATTGAGGCAGAAGCTACAATCACTAAAAGTAAGACTACAAAGAATCTTACGTTGCCGGACATTGAAATATTAAATTTTCTCTCCAATTGAGCCGCTGACGGTGGAATTGCTATTAGAGTTGCTAAAAGGAAAAGTAATCCGGCAGTGAAAGAAGACGAAAAAGAAACTGCGCTGGAAAATAAAAAGAAGACTCCAAAAACATAACGAATTAACGTACTTGACATTTTTTTCTTTTTTTGTTCTATTTTATTCACATCCTCTGATTTTACTTTGAACTTACTCTTTTTATATTCAAATTGAAAAATTTTATTTCATTTTATGAAATTCTTGCTTCAACTATTCGAATTATAGCTATTAACTAGGATTTTTTTCTCAGGCAACATACTGTGCAGAGATGTCATTAAATCTAGAATTTGGCACAATCAATCGACTTTATGGTAAGGAAAATGGCTCTGAAATTGTAGTGATATTGAATGAAAACTGGTTTTGGGGGTGAGCTCTATAATCTAAATAGTAAAACTGTAGGAATAATTTGCATTAAATTGAAGGTTTTTAGAGAGCCAAAGTTATTATAAAATATATAATACTTTTGATTAATAATGGAGCTGTGTTCACGGAAAAAATGAAAATGTTGATGCATTTAAAAAACTTAATCTGCGAGGTATTGAACGAGTATTAGAAGGAGCGTTCTTTATTGCTTTTTTCAAGCCTCTTCTTCATGTTTCTTATATTTACTTCTTTTTTCTTTCTACATCTTTCTCCTTTTGAGTAGGGCCGCCAGACAAGCTGGCGGAGGCGCTTATGTTTATCTGTGAATTTAAATGAGGTTTCCGGGGTCAAGAAAAGTATTCTTCAGACTGAGAAGATGTTTCTGAATTCAGTTTACCCTGGTGACAGACACTATGAATATGTCTGCTACTTTTTGCGTTGCAGACGAGACAAGTTCAACTCTACAAAGAATTGAGGCAAAAACAAAAGATCCCAGTTTCGGATATCCGAATAATATCAACCTGATAATATCAACCGATTTAATTGTTAAAAAGAAGAAATGAGGTGAGGCTGTGTATTTCAGTTTTGAACAATATCACTGGTATCATTTTTCATTTGATTTAGTGCCAAGAGCTTCTCCGACTTGAATAGGAAGGCTAAACGTGTAATCTTCTGCATCTTTTTTATTGTTCCCAAAGTAGTAGACTACCCTACCATTGACATTAAAATTTCCAACTTGATTAGCTACTATCCTTACTTCAATATCTTTTCCTTTTCCAGGTTCCAGATTAAATACTGCAGTATACTGTCCTGCACCAGACTCGACAAACTCCGAGGAAGAGACGCTCATTCCGGAAGGAGGGATAATAATAACCTGAACGTGCATTGTAGGTTTTATGATAAGATTCACGGCTGAGAGTTTGAACAAAATCTCTTCTCCCTTCACAAAATTTGTTTTTTCAGCGTGAAGATCGATACTTGCTGAAGAAGGTTCAGTTTGTTCTGTTGGAATAAGAGTAGGTTTTGCAACTAAAGTTGGCTCCGAAGGTACATTTATTGTATTATTACCACTTACAGATGACGAAACTTCAACTGCATTAGTACTGTTATTAACGGTTGTATCTTTCCATGATATTGTAGCGAATCCTGGAATAATTAAAAGAAGCACAACAAAACATCTCATAACTCCCGACATTGAGATGTTTAACTTATCTTCCAATTTCTCCGCCGAAAGAGGAATCGTTATGATTGTTGCTAAAAACAAAACGAGGCTTGGAAAATAATTATGGTCAAATATTGTTGAACCAAGACTCATGAATAAAAAGAAGACTCCAAAAATCCAACGAATAATAATATTTAGCGTGTTTATTATCTTTTCTAGCCCTATCCTACTCACTTACTCACCTTATAATCAACTTACACATTATGTTATTATTCTCAAGTCCTTACTATCTATATTAATCAAAAAGATTTTGGCTCTGTATGTAAAATATTATGACCGGAGTAAAAAAGTATCTTCACTAGATCTTTTCTATGATAGTATCGGCACATTTACTTTTATAAATCAGGGTAATTGGTACTCTAAAGACATCTTCAGGAAATGGGTTGCTCTTGAAGGTGTTCTTGGTTGGACCTGTCTGGGTATTTTTATGGAAACACTTATAGGTGTGGTGATGCGGATTTAATTTGGGACGTTTGGATAAAGAGGCTCTGAACTCGACATTAAAACATACTCAGTGGAAACTCAAAAACAAAATCTAAATAGTTTCTACCTAGTCATATACCTAGACCCAATCAGCTGGGGTCTTCAATCATTTCTGGACAGGTCTAATTGTTTCATCCTGTCCACTCAAGCCTGAGCAGACCTGTTTCATACTGCCCTACCATTCATTCAGTCTTTATTTTTGTTTTTAAGCTTTTCAAGCAAAGCCGAGACTCTTTCTTTAGCATCCCCTGTTTCTTTTATATTTCTGGCAATGGTAATATCCAGAATATCTCCTTCTCTGCTCTCAGAAGGCAGTAAAAAGAGTGGGATATTAATTTTAACTGTTTCTTCATCCCTTACAAGTAATACCGCAATACCTTCTTCAATCCTGTCTAATGTAGCTTTAAAATTCTCCATTTTCATCCCTCCAGCATAGAAACTAGTTTTCCATTGTTATCGTAAAGGTATGCCTTATCCCCATTATTAGAACTCAAATCTGGCAAAACAAAGTAAATATACTCACTTACCAGATCTGATCTACAACTTCACTGCCCTACTAAATTCATCCTGTTTTATCTTTCCTTAATTCTAAGCAAAGAGATACAAAATAAACATACAGCTCCACTGATTATACCAAATCCAGGAGTTCTTTCGTTTCCTTCAGCTGCCTTACTTGCACTAGTACTTGCATTATCTTCTACATTACTGATAGTGGATATTGTAGAAGTTTCTGCAGGTGGCTTGCTACGCTTTCCCTTCTCTCCTGTTATCACGAAAGAAAAATAGCCAGGTACATTTGCTGTGAAATGTATGGACTGATTGTCTTCATTTGTCAGGTTTACTGGTAACTTTATCCAGTCTTCCATTTCATCATCATATTTATACAATACAATAGAAGATGGATCTATTTCATTTTCCTGAATCCAACCCTTTTCAACCTTGAAACTTATAACTGCATTTAGAATGTTATCTGAATTTCCATAGCCACCGTTTCCAATCCACACATTAAAGGACTTATAGACAATCCCTTCAGGTAGTTCAGGAACCAGAGCAGACTTATTCTTTAAGTTCTCAGCAATTGCTGTAGTTTTGCCCACAGTCTTCTTAGATTCAAAATTTATATAATCTATAACAGTTACATCATTTGTAAAGTTGAAATACACAGGTCTCTCATTAGGAATAAAAACCTGAGCTGTGTCCTTAAACTCCACGTTCTTTTGAGGTTCAAGAGAACCGCCTGTAGATCCACCACCAGAACTGGATCTGTGACTTCTGCCGCCAGAACTAGTGCTTCCAGTATCGTCAGTTTCCTCTGTAGGTATTTCTGTTGGAGTCTGAGTAGGCGTTTCAGTTGGAGTCTCAGTTGGAGTCTCAGGTGGCGTTTCAGTTAGGGTCTGAGTAGGCGTTTCAGTCGGACTTTCTGATAATACCGTAGAGTCTGTAATTTTTGTATTCTCTGTTGTTACTCTAAAGACAGATCCATCAGTTGTTACGGTGACAGTACCGTCAATATCTGTTCTGTAAACTGTTGAGGTTTTTTGTAGCGTTCCAAGTGCCTCGGGGTGTGGATGACCATAACCATTCCCTTCACCAACTTCGATGACACTTACAACCGGGCTCACAGCCGAAATGAAAATTTCTCCGCTGGAAGTGCGGCTTCCATGGTGTCCTACTTTAAGGACATCGGCATCAACATTGTAGCCATCTCTCGTTATAGCATCTTCTGCCTCTGCTCCGGCATCACCCATAAACAGGAAAGATACGCTCCCATCAGTTATCTTTAACACTACTGAATTTTGGTTAAGGTCATCAGTGAAATATGAGCTTCCAGGATTCAAGACCTCTACAACAATGCCTGAAGCGAAGTCGATCTTGTCGCCACGCTTTACTGTTGTAAAGGGAATATTATTACTGTCGATTGTTTCGAGCATGTATTCATACGTACCCGATGTATGCGGATATCCGCTATCTAAGAACTGCCCCATCGGGAAGGTTTTGAGGATATCAGACATGCCACCGATGTGATCTGCATGTGGATGCGTAGCGACCACGTAATCAAGCGATGTGATATCTTTTCTCTCTATATATTCGGCTACATCGTCACCTGTACCTCTTTCTCCAGCATCAATAAGCATATCTTTGTCGCCATACTGCACTAGAATTGAGTCACCTTGGCCCACATCTATGAAGTGAACTGTGAGGTTTTCAGCTGCTGCAGAAGTTGCTGATGCCGTAAACAAAACTAGAGCCATAAACAAAACCAGGGATATTGACGCCAGGGGTAATGAATGGAAATTTTTCTTACTTTTCATTTATCTTTCATCCTTTGCTTTTACAATAAAATTATTTTATATATCTAAAATTTGAACATAAATCATAAAATTTTCTTTTTTAATTTTAGATTTATAAAAATCTTTAAATTCAAGATAGTTTGTCTCAAAATGAAAGAAGAATAGAACGAAATCTACATAGAAATTACAAGCTCAAAAAGTAAAAATAAATTTTAAGAGTTTTGTAAGCTTAAATAGTTTAAAATTAGGTCATGAGAATAGATTACTAATTTGCTTGGTGATGTGATTTTGCTCAAGAAATAGTCAAAAAATGAAATATGGGAAAATATTCAAAGCTATTAAGATCACACAAAATCAAAAAGCCGCCGGAGGGATTTGAACCCTCGGCCTGCTGATTACGAATCAGCCGCTATACCGCTAAGCCACGACGGCAAATATACAGGAAAAGTAAGCAGACTTAAAATAACAATCAAGAATTTAATCATTTCGCTCGGGCGGAGCTATCTGCTTTTGCAGAACGTGGATAATTTTAGCCTTATTTAAATTCTTATTTAAATAGTCCTATCGTCATTTAAATAATAATACTGTTGTCACTGAAAAACCCTTACTTCCTTTAAACAATCCTGGCTTCTATGCATATATTATACTGGTGAGGGGCATAAGAGCGAACCACTTTTTTATCCAGAATTTCGGTTTTCCTTCCTGCTTTCTCCGCAGCCGCCCTTATAAGTTCAATGGAGCTTCCGAAAAGGTCGTCCTCAGGAGTTATTCCGTAATAATGGATTATTCCGCCTGGCTTTGTCAGAAGCACGGCAGAATCCAGGAATTCAAAGGCATTATGAGGGAGATTCATTATTACATGGTCGGCAGTGCCTGCAAACTTTTTTGCTTCTTCCCTGGCATCGCCTTCTATTGCTTTTATGTTTTTCACAGAATTAAGAATTATGTTTTCTCTAAGATAATGTACAGCATCCGGGTTTTTATCGATTGCCAGGACTTTCGAGGGCTTTTTGCTCTTTGCAATCAGGATGCTGTAAGGACCCACACCTGCAAACATATCAACAACGGTATCCCCTTCCTTAATCCAGGCGAGAATTCTTGAGCGCTCGGTCGAAAGGCGGGGAGTAAAATAAGCTCGCGCAAGGTCGACTTTATAACGGCAGCCATATTCCCTGTGAATGGTTTCAGTTCTTGGCTCGCCTGCAACAACCTCAAATTCTCTGACCCTGAATTCCCCAATTACCGGCGTAAGAGGCTTGAGTATAGTTTTTATATTCGGCTTGGTCTGGAGGAGAGCGTCGGCAATTCTTGAAGCCTTCTCATTATCGAGATCAGGATCCTCCAGAAGAGCAATATCCCCTATAACTTCATAGGAAGGACTAAAACCAAGCAGGTCTTCAGGAACAGGGTTTTTCTCCTGAAGCTCGAAATCGAACTCAGTAAGTTTAGTCTCTTCAGGAAAACTCTCCAGTTCGCCAGGGGCAGGTTCTCTGGTCAGGGGAAGATAAAGAAATATCTCATCTGTGTCTATTTTTACAGAATTGTCAAGAATTCCAAGCTCAAGGAGCATTCTTCTTACAGGTTCTCCTTTCTTTTTAGGGACTTTTATGCACTGCTGTTTCATAGAAATCTATGGAATTCTAAAGTTATCCTTTTGTTATTAAGCTATCCCAGGACCCGCATTCAGGATAACTGTATTGAATGCTTATAATTAAGCATAAAGTAGAGTCCAAAAATTACCAGGAATATTCCGCAGATATACAGAATATACCTGTGCATTTTCTGGGAGAGCAGGGCTTTCCCACGTCCGAATGACCCGGATACGGCAGTAAACCAGCTCAGGTCTGCAGTCCAGTGTCCGAGCATATAAGCCATTGCGATTAGAATTCCCAGTTCATATGACTTAAGTACAAGGGCACCGCCCGCGGTCAGCCACCAGATCCAGAAATACGGGTTCGAAACTGAAGTAACCAGACCTATGAGGGCAGGGCTTGAAGTTAGTTTTAAGTCTGACGAGTCCTGAGAAACCTGTGCAGAAGAAGCCGCAGCTCTGGCATCCTTTAAAGTAAGAAGCCCGAAGACGAGAAGCGAAAACCCCCCTATAAGAAAAATTGCGGAAATCATGCTGCTGCCTACAAACGAAGCTGCTCCTAAGAGGATGAGCACATAGAGCACAAGCTCTACAATCATATGCCCGAATACGACTTGCGGACCTGCAAGCCAGCCTTTTTTCAGAGAAATCTCTATAGTTGCAAAAAGCATAGGACCTGGGACGAGTGCACCTGTAAGCCCTACAGAGAATCCAAGAAGAAGAGCTTTCAAGATTTCAATGGCCAGCATTATAGATCAGTATTATTTTAACGTCTCTAAGATTTCTTTTTGAAAATAAACCTTTGCATAGCCGAGGATCCAAATAGATAAAACAAAATGAGAAAATAGAGTAGTTCTCTATATTATAGAGAAAGATCCCTGACAAAAAAGGAAAAATAAGAGGAGGATATCGGTATCCCAAACGGGCCTCCGTTTGATCACGGGTTAAGTCCTCCTGGAAGAATTTACAGGATAATTTCGATATCCAGTTCTTCTGCAAGCTCTTTATACCTATTCCGGATAGTAACTTCCGTAACCCCGGCTACGTCTGCAACTTCCCTTTGAGTTCTCCGCTCTCCACAGAGGATGGATGCAATATAAATTGCTGCAGCAGCAACTCCTGTGGGGCCTCTTCCGCTTGTTAGTTCCTTTTCGGAAGCCTGCCTCAGGATCTCAACGCTCTTGGACTGGACTTCTCCTTTAAGGCTAAGGCCAGAACAGAACCTTGGGACATAATCGATAGGCGATGTGGGCATAAGCTTTAATGCCAGTTCTCTGGAAATAAAGCGATAAGTCCTTCCAATTTCTTTCCGGCTTACCCTTGACACCTCTTCAATTTCATCAAGAGTTCTTGGGACACTGCACTGACGGCAAGCAGCGTAAAGAGCGGCTGCGGCGACCCCCTCAATGCTTCTTCCACGGATAAGGTTCTTATCCACAGCTTTTCTATAGACGACAGCTGCGGTTTCCCTGACAGTTCTCGGGAGACCCAGTGCAGAAGCCATCCTGTCCAGTTCAGATAGTGCAAATGCTAGGTTTCTTTCAGTTGCGTTGCTTACGCGAATTCTACGCTGCCATTTTCTTAGACGATAGAGCTGAGCACGGTTTTTGGAGGAGATCGACTTTCCGTAGGAGTCACGGTTTCTCCAATCAATCATTGTGGAAAGCCCTTTGTCGTGGATTGTGTATGTCATGGGCGCACCCACACGGGAGCGCTTCATACGTTGATCATGATCGAAAGCTCGCCATTCAGGGCCTTCATCAACAAAATCGGCATCAATGACAAGTCCGCAGTCCCCACACACGAGCTCGGCTCGCTCATAGTCGTGGACGAGGTTTCTGCTACCGCATTCTGGACACACGGCCTTTTCGGTCTCAAAACTTTGCTCCTTTTCTTTCTCTTTGCGAGCTTTGATCATGGCACGTATTTTTTCCCTTTCAAGAGTGTCCGAATAGCGAACTCTTTCGACTTCTACCATATCATATCACCTTACAAATTAGAATGACCATATGTTTATAATTCCCAGTACTTTGGCTGCATGTTAAAATTACAGTAATTATATAAAAAGGAAAGATAAGAAAATCAACGATATAACTAGCGAAAAATATATAAACTAGTTAATGCTAACCACAACAAGAATTTAAATGTGCATTCAATGTCAGAAATCTCACCGAACATAGACCCTTTCATTAACGAGAGCTCGAAATTCTGAATTAGAAGTTCGCTTAAAACCCTTCACTAAAAAATATGGATGGTTTACTGGTCCGAAAACGCTGACGATCGTACCAATCCGATTCAGAGCTTTATCTACAACTACTGAATTCAACTTAGGCAGACTACCTGAGATATTATCGGGTTTTATCTCATCCCCTCTAATTATCAGGTTTTTAACACCTGCTCTGTGCAGCACTTTACCGAGTCGTTTCATATTAGCCACGAATAATTAACAGCTATTTCTCCAGCTCAGGGCAAAAATCTCCTGGCTTTGAACATGTTATTCTGTCAGCCATAAATAAAAATATATATTATAGACTGAAAAGCATATGTAGTCTATGCTCATGATATATAAAGATATCGCAAGACGTATATTATATGTCAGTCTTAACTAAATTAAGATAAAAAAGTATAAAATAAAGTAGAAGGAAACCACAACCTTATATATCAAATGGACATTGTTGGCAACAATCAGACCATTAATACGGTCATATCCAGTCACTAACTCCGATTAATGATCTCGTTCCAGGGAGGAGACTCATTGTCCAAGTTCGTATATTTTTTTGGAAAGGATGTAACTGATGGCAAAAGTAGCATGAAAGACCTGCTTGGAGGTAAGGGCGCAAACCTCGCCGAGATGGCAAATCTCGGAATCCCGGTGCCGCCAGGCTTTACAATAACGACCGAAGTTTGTGTACTTTATTTAAGAGATCAGAAATATTCTGAAGAAGTACTCAAACAGCTAGAAGAAGCAATCGATAAGCTCGAAACCTTAAACAACAAAAAATTGGGGGACCCAGATGATCCGTTACTTGTTTCTGTAAGGTCGGGAGCTAGGGTATCCATGCCGGGGATGATGGATACCGTACTTAATCTTGGGCTCACGGACAAATCCGTCATCGGACTCGCAAATAAGGTCAATGACGAACGATTTGCTTACGATTGTTACCGCAGATTTATCTCCATGTTTGGAGACGTGGTTCTGGGAATTGACTTCGACAAGTTCGAGTCCCTTATTGAGGATAAGAAAAAAGAACTTAATGTCGAATCAGATGCCGATCTCGATGCAAAAGCCCTTAAAGAGCTGGCTGAAAGGTTCAAAGGAGTAGTCAAACTTGAAAAAGGGTTTGAGTTCCCCCAGGATCCGAAAGTTCAGCTTCAGATGGCAATTGATGCTGTTTTTGAGTCTTGGAATAATCCAAGAGCCATCACTTACAGAAAGCTTAACGAAATTGAGGACAGCTGGGGCACAGCTGTCAATGTACAGACTATGGTTTACGGGAACAGAGGAAACACCTCAGGTACAGGAGTTGCCTTTACAAGAAACCCGTCCACAGGAGAAAAAAAGTTTTTCGGAGAATATCTAATCAATGCGCAGGGTGAAGACGTTGTTGCAGGTATCCGGACTCCGGACTTCATTGACACTCTTGGGAACAAGATTCCGGAAGCCTACAACCAGCTTATTGATATCTGCAAGAGGCTTGAAGCTCACTTCAAAGATATGCAGGATATAGAGTTTACTATTCAGGAAGGAAAGCTCTACATGCTGCAGACTAGAACAGGGAAACGCACAGCTGCTGCAGCCGTGAAGATAGCAACAGACATGGTAGCAGAAGGGCTGATTGATAAGGAAACTGCAGTCATGAGGGTTAAAGCCGAGCACATCGACCTTCTTCTGCATCCGAGAATCGATCCTGATGCAAAGCTGGAGGTAATAGCGAGGGGACTTCCCGCATCACCCGGTGCCGCAGTGGGAAAGGTTGTATTCACTGCTGAAGCAGCTGAAGACATGGCTGAAATCGGAGAAAAGACAATTCTCATCCGAACCGAAACCTCTCCTGAAGATATAGGAGGGATGGCAGCTGCCCAGGGCGTACTTACCGTACGCGGAGGGATGACTTCTCATGCTGCTGTTGTTGGAAGAGGCATGGGTAAACCCTGCGTTGTAGGTTGCGGTGAAATCTCAATTGATATAAAGAACAGCCTCTTCATGGTAAACGGTTACACTATCAAAGAGCAAGATTACATTACTATTGATGGAAGCACAGGTAGTGTAATTATAGGGAAAGTAGAGCTAATTGATGCTGAAATTAGTAATGATCTAAAGAAGATTCTTCTCTGGGCTGACAAGATTAGGACTCTTGGAGTAAGAACAAATGCAGACAATCCGGCAGATGCAGGCCTTGCTCGCGAACTCGGGGCTGAAGGTATAGGACTTTGCAGAACCGAGCACATGTTCTTTGGAGAAGACAGGATTCCCGCAGTAAGGGAAATGATCATGGCTGAAGATGAAAAGTCCAGGAAGAAAGCTCTCAAAAAATTGCTTCCTATCCAGAAGGAAGACTTCATGGGGATCTTCCGAAGCATGGAAGGTCTCCCCGTAACAATCAGGCTGCTTGATCCGCCTCTGCATGAATTCCTTCCTGATAAGGAAGAGCTGGATGCAAAACTTAGAGCATTTGAAGCTTCAGGAGACTGCGGAAAAATCGAGGAAGTAAAAAAGGTCATCCAGCGTGTAGTTTCCCTCAAAGAACTCAATCCTATGCTTGGTCACAGAGGATGTAGGCTTGGAATAACCTATCCGGAAATCTACAATATGCAGGTACGTGCAATCATGGAAGCAGCCTGTGAGCTTGCAAAAGAGGGAATGCAGATTGTTCCTGAAATCATGATTCCACTTGTGGGTCTTGTAAAAGAGCTTTCAGTCACCAGAGAAGAGGTCTGCAAGATGGCAGAAACAGTCATGGCCGAGGAAGGCATAAAGATCGACTACATGGTAGGAACAATGATCGAGCTACCCAGAGCTGCCATTACTGCAGACAAGATTGCACAGGAAGCTGATTTCTTCTCCTTTGGGACAAACGACTTGACTCAGACAACCTTCGGGTTCAGCCGCGATGACGTGTCCAAATTCGTACCCATTTACCAGAAGGCAGGAATTCTTGAGCACGATCCGTTTGCAGTCCTGGATCAGGAAGGCGTTGGTGAACTCATGAGAATCGGTATAGAAAGAGGCCGATCTGTCAAGCCAGACCTTAAAATGGGAATCTGCGGTGAACACGGCGGAGAGCCGAAATCCATACATTTTGCTCATGAAATAGGTCTTGACTATGTAAGCTGCTCTCCTTACAGAGTTCCGATTGCAAGGCTCGTGGCTGCCCAGAGTACAATAATCCAATCCAGAAAGTAAAAACTCTGAAAGCTAAATACTATTGAAAGCGGTAGGATGAAAATCCTGCCACACTACTTTTTTAAACATTAGCTGTATACAGCAGGTCTGAAAAACCCAATTCTTTAAAATGTCAGTTCCTAAAAATTAGAAATATAACTCTTAAAGCTGGCTGATAGCTGTTACTTATAAGAAATCTATAAGATACTTATAATAAATTATAATTAGTCTATAATAGTTAGTCTATAATAGAATAAAGTTTAAAAAATATAAGTTATTGCGGCTGATTAGAGCCGCAATTTTCCCTGAAGCCTTAGCGTTCGGACGACTTCTTGACTCAATATTTCCTTGAGATCATATAATCAGCAATCTGAAGGAGAAGTTCTTTTTCAGGGCAATCTTGCAGGACGTCAAGCTTTGTTTTGCCTTCGTTGATATATGAAATTGCAAGGTTCTTTACGTAATCAATTGATCCACAGTCGGTTAAAATCCTGACGGCTTCGTCGGTTTCTTCCTGAGTAGCTTCCCCTTTTCCGAAAATGTCCAGCTTTACTCTATTCTCGAAAGCGTTGATCACGATAAGGGTATATTTTCCTTCCATAAGGTCGCTGCCTCTTACTTTTCCGAGCACTTCCTCAGAGGTGATCATATCCAGAACATCGTCATACATCTGGAAACCAATTCCTATAAGACGCCCATACTCGAATAGAGCCTCTGCGGTCTCGTCAGAAGCGCCTCCAAGAAGGGCTCCGATCTTGGCTGCAGCTGCGTAAAGAACAGAGGTCTTTTTCTCTACCATCTGAATATATTCGGATTCTGTAACCCTTTCCCTTTTCTCAAAGTCCATATCAAGCCATTGCCCTTCACAGATCTCGGTACAGGTCTTTGAGAGGACATCCATGCATTTCAAAATCCTTACAGGATCGTTTTCGACTTTTGACAGGATTTCAAAAGCTTTTGAATAGAGAGTGTCGCCTGCAAGAATTGCTCCGGCTTCACCCCATATCATATGAACTGCAGGCCTTCCTCTGCGGATATCATCCTTGTCCATTATGTCATCATGGATCAAAGTGAAATTATGTACAAGCTCCACGGCTACCGCTGCAGGTAATATTGATTTAAGATTCGAGCCTACAGCCTCAGCTGCTAGAATAAGAACTGCAGGACGGAGGCGTTTTCCTCCGGCATCTACCAGGTAGCGAGAAGCCTTATACAGCTCCTCAGGAGGGGCTACCGGAAGCAGCTCATTAATTGCAGCGTCAACGTGGACACTTCTTTTTTTGATCTCATCAATTAACATCATAAGCATCACGAGATACGGAACTAGGTTTCCTATACAATTATTCTTCTATATATAACACTTCACCATTTCTGAGAAGATGTACTGTGTCTCCAAGTACATACCCGGCATCTTCTGCCATCTCAATGTAATGTCCGTGCATTTCCATATCCCCGTGGGCAGGGATTACATGTTCAGGATTCACCATGCGCAGAAGTTCCCAATGATCCTCCTTGTATGCATGTCCTGAGACGTGCACATTGTCGTAAATTCTGATGCCCCGCATCTTGAGCTTGGTCTCAAGGGCGTAGCGGTTAGCCTGAGTCATAGGACTCGGAATCACATTTGCAGAGAAAATAACCCTGTCTCCTGGCTCAATTGCATAGGGAGTTTCCCCATTTGCAACACGTACAAGTATGGAGCCCGGCTCTCCTTGGTGCCCGGTGACGATTGGCAAGTACTTGTTCTTTCCTTCCTGCATAATCCGTTTGAAGGCCTTATCGATGTCTCTTCTCTGACCGTATATCTCAATATTGGATGGCAGATCCAGATAGCCAAGATCTCTTGCAGCCCCTACATAACGTTCCATTGAGCGTCCCATAAGCACAGGAATCCTGCCCATTTCTCCAGCCGCTTCAATAATCGCTTTTATTCTGGGAATATGGGAAGCAAAGGTGGTAATAATCATCCCGACCTCAGACTCTTCTGTTCCAAGCAACACATCTCTGACCATATCCTTTGCAATCTGTTCCGATGGAGTCTTTCCTGCGCGTCCGGCATTCGTGCTCTCTACAATCATTGCAATAACTCCTTCCTTTCCAAGGGTTTTGAGGCGCTCGAAGTCAGGAGCTTCTCCCATTGTCGGAGTTCGGTCAAGTTTAAAGTCGCAAGCGTAAAGGATCGCTCCAACTGGAGTGTGAACTGCTGCAAGAACGCAATCAATAATACTGTGCTGGACGTTGATGAATTCAATGGAGATATCTTCCGTAACCTGATAAGTCCCACCAGCATTTAACGGAATAACCCTGTTGCAAACCTCAAACTTGCGCTCAGCTTCGATCTGTTGTTTGATAAGGGCGGTTGTGTATGGAGTAGAAATGATTGGGGCGTTATACCTATGGGCAAGTTTTGGAATTGCACCTATGTGGTCAAGATGTCCATGGGTGCAGACAATTGCCCGGACAGTTCCATTAATTTCTTTCATGATAGTGTCGTCAGGAATTGCCCCCATCTCTATAAGCTCAAGAGAATGCATTTTGTCAATTTCAACATCTTCGTGAATCTGAACTCTATCGAGCCGGAGCCCCATGTCCAGAATAATAATATCTTCATCTATGATAACCGCAGTCATGTTACGGCCCATCTCATTGTAACCGCCGACTGCAACAATTCCTATTTCAGTCATATTTTTACCTCTTATTCATTTTTGATCCTTGTGAACCCCAATCCTCAGAAAAAGGATCAGGTGATGACCTTAAAGTTATAACCACTATGCGAATGGTATAGCAGATAATATAAAAGTTAATACAGAATCAGTTATAAGGAAGTCAATACTGAGACCTGCTTGCAGGAAAAAAACTACCTCCAAACGAGAATGAATCAGGCTACACCTCTTGAACAGGAGCCTTTTATATACTCCTCCATTACTGGCTATTGTTTTTTAACAACCTGATTTCCGACCAACCCTATATGATAAGATTTCTGCCGCCAAAATCTTTGAAGAAGTACAGTCCTACGTTTCAGCTATTTGTTAGAAAATTTACTATTATCTATATTATTGTAATTGGATCAATTTTGCTGGTTTTTTTCTGCCTCTTATTCCTGCTGATTCTTACTAATCATCCTTACTGAGTCATTCTACTGATAATTCTCATTAAACGGCTTCATTTGACAATTATCATAAACTGACAGATATTCCAATTGAAATTATGAAATCACTTCACCAATATACTAAGTAATTTTCAGCCTGAGTAACTGTGAGACTAATTTCTTATTTTAACTGATCTTAGGATAAATTTATGAAAACTCGGATAAATCTATGAAATTAATATCTTAATTTAACTTTGTGATCAATCCTATGAAATTAATCATTACTTGTTAGTCTTAAAGGATCTTATAGCAACTAATACTTTGGTGGTTTGTAAATAGCGATCCTAAATAGGTTTTTCAATAATATGATAAATCTGATCATTATTTGTATATTTAAAATTTGTTCTCGATCATTACTTTCATATTATGTATAGTTGTTGTTATGGAACTAATCTTTTAAGGTTCATAGCTGTTACTGGATACCGGTACAATGTAAATGTTAATACTGGCTACAGGTAAAAGTAACCAAATATCTACACTTTGCCTTAAAAAGCGTCACCTGCTAATGCATAATCTTTTACGTTAAAGCCACGCTGCCCCAAGTACTCAAGGGTCCAGCCAGTAACAACCACGGGTGCGTTACGCAGGTCCTTTATATTTGCACAACCGCAAAGAAACATCGCAACTCTGAATTCATCCAGCATGCGTGAAAGGACCCTGGCAACCGATTCTTTTCCTTCAAGGGCAGGACCCACAAGAGGTAGGGCTGCACTTGCCGCACTTGCTCCAAGAGCAATGGATTTAGCGATATCGATACCTGTCCTGATCCCACCTGTTGCAATAACTGGAAGGGAAACCCTGGATTCTATAATGCTGGCAACTGTGGGAATTCCAAAGTCCCAGAAAAGTTCTCCTAGATGCTCGGAGATTGAATCTCCGCTTTCCTTGGCCCTGTAGACTTCAACACCTGCCCAGCTTGTACCTCCAGTGCCTCCTACATCAATTGCAGACACGCCTGCCTTCTGGAGCAGAAGAGCATCTTCCCTTGAGATCCCGGCTCCAGTTTCTTTAATAATTACTGGCGTATTTAGTACGGAGGAGATCTCTTTTATCATATCAAGGCAGCCAGTGGCGTCCCTGTCCCCTTCTGGCTGGATTGCTTCCTGCAAGAAGTTAAGGTGAATGGCAAGAGCATCGGCATCGATCATTTCAACGAGCTTTTCAACTCCTTCAACTCCATATTCGCGAATCTGGGCAGCGCCCACATTTCCATATACAAAGGCACTTGGAGCCATTTCCCTGACAATCCTGAAAGACTCTTCCTGGGCAGGGTCATCGATTGCAGCCCTCTGGCTGCCAACTCCTATTCCCACTTCCAGCTCTTCGGCTGCAGCGGCAAGGGCAGCATTTACAGGAATTGTATCAGGATGTCCTCCAGTGATTGAAGCGATTAGAAAAGGAGCTTTCAGGCGCTTTCCAAGAAAGTCTACAGACATGTCCAGTTTATCCATATTGAGTTCCGGAAGCGCCCTATGGATTAGGGTCACATCCTCAAAGCCCGCGCTGACTTTTCGGGACTCAACCGGGCTTTCAGCACATAACTTTAGATGTTCGATCTTTCGCTTTGAGGTAGTGTTGATCATACTTATTCCCTACTATCTGGACTGATTTTGGTTCCTATGGATTCCCCATCTAAGAACCGATATATGTTATTCTCTTTTCCGGCATTGAATATATGTGATGTAATACAAGACGTTTTGCTAAGTTCCAGGAGTTCCTGCACCTTTCCGAGCATGCCGCCCGTAACATCGGTGCTTTCCGAACCTCTTATGTAATGCTTGAAATTTTCAAAGGTTTCCGGGGTGATCTCAGGAACAGGTTTTCCATTCTTATCAAGTACGCCCTCCTCTGCCGAACCAAGCCCGAGCCGGGCAATCTTAAGTTCTTTTGCAAGGTAGGGAACTATCTGATCTCCTGAGAGTACGCACGCTCCAAGTTCGAGGTCCATAACAACATCTCCATGTAGAACCGGGACAAAACCATTCTCAAGCATGAGCTTTATGTTATCGAGGTACATACTCTCGATCCGCCCATTTCTGCAAACTGTACAGCCCATAGGATGTACGGCTATAGCCCGGATTCCATACTCGTTCAGAGCATCCACCACCCTGGATGCCAGTTTTTTGACAGATTCATGCGTTACAATTACTCCTTTAGGATCAAAACCCCTGTCAAGCCCATATTTTTTGGCGTAGGTATGCCCAAAAGAACCTGCACCGTGCACAACAATCATTTTTCCCCTGTATCCGGAAACTTCCTTTGCTATCCTTAGGAGGTCAGCTTCCCTTATAACTCCCTGGTCTGCGGCTTTGTCAGTAATGACACTGCCCCCAAGTTTCAGGATAACAGATTCGGTTGAGACCTTCATGCCATATCACTTAATACCTTTTTTAAATGCCTTTTATTGATAACCACAAATAGTGAAATAAGCTTCAGAAACATTAAATACAGATTCAAAATGCTCAATTTTTAATGCAGGTTCGAGATGCTCAATCAAAAATTCAAGCCCTCTTTCCTCAAACCCTCTTCCGAGGATTTGGTCGTGGTCACTTTACCTCCTGCTTTTGCAATGGCTTCTCCAACCTGCCAACATTTATCAGGCGCCGTAAGGGCAACCATGCATCCTCCCCCACCAGCGCCTGTAATTTTTGCTCCGAAAGCTCCGGCTCTTCGGGCTGAGTATATTAACTTAGAAAGTTCAAGAACATTTACTCCAAGAGCGTCCAGAAGCCCCTGATTTACATTCATAAGCCTGCCAATGGATGAGTAGTCGCCTGCAAGGACAAGAGATTCCCCGATTTTAGAGATCCTGCCAATAGAAGCCATGAGAGGCTCAATAAGTTCAGGGTAGCTTTCACGGAGCATCCTGACATTTGTTACAAGCTCTTTTGTGGAGGAAAAAACTCCTGTATCTCCTATTACAATCCCGCACTCCAGCCCCCTCAATTTCCTGCGGTCAGGAATGGTAACAACTCCTCCAAATGTGGAAACATAGGTATCGGTAGGGCTTGCCACTCCCTGGACCTCGATTTCAATTCCATGGCCCAGTTTTGCAATCTCGGAAAAAGAAAGCCCACAACCAAAAAGGTCATTGAGAGCACCTAGACTTGCAATCGTTACTGCTGCAGACGATCCGAGCCCGGAACCTACAGGAATATCAGAATCAACTTCCAGAAAAACACCATTTATAGGTACAATTTCTCTTATTTTTTCAATAACTGAGGAAATATAGGGATGTTTTTCAAATTCAAGCCCTGTTCTACCGATCTGTGACTGAATAACTACAGAATCGCTAACCTCTGCCCTGACACGGGTCCTTAGATCTACAGCACATGCTATTGCAGTTTCTCCATAAACAACTGCATGCTCTCCGAAGAGATAGATTTTCCCGGGTGCAGAATATAAAACCAATATTATTCCTCTGAAGTCCAAACAAGTTGAGGTATATAAGTAATGAAATGTAATATAAAGTAATGAAAGTAATGAAATTATAATTTAACTTGAAAGTTGATTTGCTTTTGTGGACTGTTTTAAGTATTATAGAATATGTCTTTAATATAATAATCAATACATTTTAATGGAAGAAGGAATTTAATAAATCTTTGAACTTAAAAATATATTTACGTTTAATGTAATAGTAAATCTATTTATAAACACATTATCAATTATTTTCAAGTAATGAAATATTTGTTTTAGGATGTTTAAGCTATTTTACAAACTATATTAAGTAGATAACGGTAAAAACCATAGAAATTATCCGGGGTAAGTAGTTATCTTGGTAAAGTAGCTACTCCGGCAACCTTGAATTAAAAACAAGTATATTCCATTTTCTGTAGAATTTCTCTTACTCTACTATAATAGCGGCATATCCTACAACTGCATCCATATCTCCGGAAACTTCCCCACTGTTTGAATAGTTAAGCAGTTCGGCTCGATTCGCACCTAGCTTTTTTGAGGCAGTTAGCATCGCGGAAATTGGACCATAACCACAAACGGATGCATTTCTTCTATAAAGCCTTTCATATATTCCCGAAACATCCAGATTAAGAATAGCCTCTATAATTTCGTTGTCAACTTCCCTTGCAAGGCTTGCAGGCTGGTAATGAGTAAAATCGCTGGATGCAATAAAGACTACTCTTTTCTCACTTTCTGAAACAAGGCTGGCAACAAGATCTCCAACCTCAACTGCAGTTTCTTCATCCTGCATACCTAAGCAGATAGGAAGAATTTTGAAATCGTGATCGAAACGATATTGAAGGAAAGGAAGTTGAACTTCGATAGAATGCTCATATCGATGCCCAAGCTCATCCGTATCAATAATACTTCCTGATAGCCCTTTGGCAAGTTCGCGATCAACCTCGAGAGTTCCCAGGGGAGTTTTCCAGGTATCCATAGATACTGATACAGGTGAGCCGTATCCCGTATGGTTGGGACCAAAAAGGACATATGTGTCGGCTTTGGAGAGAGCTGCATAAACATGTGCAGCAACTTTCCCTGAGTAAACATATCCTGCATGTGGGCAGACAGCCCCGAGGATATTTCTTTCCTGGATCTCCAGACCTTCAAAACATCGCTTGAGTTCTTCCTCCAGATATTCTGGGTGCAGGGGATAGAACTGCCCTGCAACTGCTGGCTGTCTCATCTATAATCACCCATATAAGATATGAGCTAGATTTATATATTCTTGCAGGATGCAGAGCTACCTTTCGGAATTAGAGAGGTGTTTCGAAGTCAGTCAACTCGTAATTAAAGGGGGTACCATTAAGCCGGGATACTTCCCTTGCAAGTAGCCAATAGACAAGTGAAAGAGCTTTTCTACCTTTGTTGTTTGTGGGAATTACAAGGTCCACGTTTGAAGTCATGTTGTTAGTATCACAGAGTGCCACAATAGGTACTCCGATGCTAGAAGCTTCTTTTAGAACCTGGACATCGCCTGCAGGATCGGTTACAACCACAACATCAGGCTCAAAGTAACCATGGATCTGAGGGTTTGTAAGCAAGCCAGGAATGAACCTTCCGAGCATTGCTCTGGTGCTAAGTGCTCTGGAAAACATCCTTGCAGGATGCTGTCCGTACTGCCTTGAAGAAACCACTAAAATTCTTGAAGGATCATAGTTAGACAATAATTTTGACGCGGCTCTTATTCTTTCGTCTGTTGACTGGATATCAAGCACATATAATCCGTCAGTTCTGACCCGGTATACGAAACGCATCATATCCTGGGTCTTTTGCTGAGTACCTATGTGAACACCTGCTGCCAGGTATTCGTCAATTGAAACAAGGGATGTGGAACCTTCTTTAGCAGAAGCTGCTTTATCATCCTCTGTTTCTACAGGCACAGATTCGGTTTTTGCTGCGGCTTCCTTTTCAGGTGCAGGTTCTACTTCAGCCACTACATTTTCTTCAGGCAAAGGCTGTGCTTCGTTTTCCTCCTGCCCTGTCTGCTCAATTTCCTCCATAAAGACACCTCATAATATAGAATCAACAATAAAACACATTCAATATCTGAAAATGTATCCCACTGCGTTTTCAATTGATTTTACGTTTGACCGTGATAGGAATAACTCCGGCCTTCAACTCTTCAATAGCTACACCGAGAGGATCCAACCGCCCGTCATCTTCAACAAGGACAGGAGCCCCCATTGCAATCTGCAATGCTCTGGCGCCTACAATCCGTGCACGCTCGAACCGGGTATACTTTTCCTTGACCAACTGATCACCCTTAAACTTAAAAACGCTCCGATGATTTTCGATAATTTAGAATCATGATAAATTTGATATTTTACAGTACCTGCCTTAAAACCAGCACCCAAGAATAGGGAAATGGGACCGCTGAGATTCGAACTCAGGTTCCGGCGTCCCGAACGCCGAAGGATGGACCAAGCTACCCTACGGTCCCTTTACTGGTACGGCGAAAGCACATCAACGAGTTCAACATGGCTTAGCAACATTCTGCGACAGCAGTAGCGGGTGATCCCAAGATCATCCAGCACTACAGCGGCATTTTCGCCATCACAAACACGTCTTTTGTACTCATCCCAATAGTTTGAGATTACTTTTCCACATGAGAAACATCGGACTGGGATCATATTTTTACCTGTAAGATTTCTGGTATTTAGCCCTTGCTCCAGGTCCACCGAAGTTCTTTGATTCTTTCTGCCTAGAATCGCTTACAAGTAAATTGCGGTCATAGCTTGCGAAGTTGTCTCTGATGACTGTGTCATTTGTCCATTCCACAATGCCTCTGGCAACTGCGGTTCTTACCGCATTAGCCTGCCCGACAAACCCGCCGCCTCGAACATCGACATTAATATCAAGTCCGGAGACCACTTCCTCTCCTGCGATCAGCAGAGGCTCTGAGATCTTCATCATTACAAGCTCTGGAGTATATAGTTCGAGCGGAATTTTATTGATCCTGACTTTACCGGTTCCTTTTGTGACTGTTGCGCGTGCAGTTGCAGTCTTGTGCTTTCCAGATGAATTAACTACTTTGACCATGAGGACTCACCCTTTAGAACTTTGAACCCATTTTCTGGCTCACTTCACCAAGCTCAACATATTTACTGGAGCTTAAAAGCCTCATATCGGCATCCGCAATAGTGGTTGTTTCAGCGCCCTTGAGTTCATAGGGGACACCTACATAGACTTTGAGCCTGGACATTGCGTCCCTACCTCTTGCTCTCTTATAGGGCAGCATCCCACGGATAGTCCTCTTAAGGATGCGATCTGGACGTTTCGGGAAATAAGGCCCGAATTCCGTTGCACCTCTTTCCCGGGTTTCCCGGTATTCTTTGAGGGTAGTAGCCCTTGAGCCAGAAATTACGGCTTTTTCAGCATTTACAATATATATCTTCTCGTCTCCTGAAAGCAACTGCTTTGCAACTGTACTTGCAAGACGCCCCAGGATAAGCCCATTTGCATCGATAACCGTCATCTTCGACACCTCAGCGGAAAATCCTGATACCGGACCCTTTTGGATTTGCTTCCATTATCTCTTCGAGACTCAGGCACTTACCGCCGGCTTCAATGATCTTTTCAACTGCAGAGTCACTGAAGGTTACAGCCGCAACTGTTACAGGGTGATCTAGGATACCTGCACCCAAAACTTTCCCAGGGATAAGCAGGACATCATCTTCTGCAGTGTGCCTGTTGATCTTACTTATATTCACAGCCGCATAATTTCTGGACGGCATCTCAAGACGTCTCGCGGTATCCTTCCAGATAGGGGCAGAATTTGCATTTGCCCTCTCTTTCAGGGTAAGAATCAGGGAAACGATTCTTGGATTTGTTTTTCTTGATAGTTTTACCAGTGATTTTTTACCCAATGTATGTTCCTCCGCAAGATTTAATAGATCTCACTCACGCGGAAAAAAATCCCTATCGCGTTCGAACATCGCCATAAATGCCTCACGGGACTTAATCCCGGAACGACAAATTAGAGAACAAGCGATTAGTCGGATTGGTATGATGTGAATAACATTTCTAGTACATAAAGATTATGTGCATCATTAGTTCCGACTTACAAAAATTCCAAATAATCTTTTTTTCGTCTCTGATATTTTCTTGTCTTTGTTTACTCATAACCTTATAAATCTAACGAATGCAAGTTATGCTGGGTGTCCCATTACAAATAACAAAATTCAGTAAAAACAATAAAGTCCAATTTCAAACAGTAAGTTTCCATTACAAACAGTAGTTTCCATTACAAACAGTAAGTTTTCATTATAAACAGTAAAATATGCTAGCACAGGTCATATAGGTATAATCTGCTTATTCAAAACCAGGGTATCTTCGTTTTACTTACTAATTAGAAGCTTGCTTTCGGAATTAATCAGTATATAGAAGCTTACTTTCGGAATTAATCAGTATAGATAGGATGTACTAGAAGGAAAGCCCATTTTTATAATATTAAATGAATTCTACTACTAGGGGAATAATCAATATTGGGGGAGCGGGAGATCTCGCATAAATTAGTATCCGATCTATGAGCAACGGCAAGCAAATTTAGGCATCCTTATAGGTGGCAATAGAGCTGACTGTTGATCGAGTCGCATTTCATGAATTGATGATTATTGCGTCTAGTACAGAATATGAAATAAGCGAATTGGGAACGGGGTGATACTATTATGCCGACAGTCATTCAATACCTTCTGGATAGATTAAAGCAACTGGGAATAAGGGATATTTTCGGCGTGCCAGGAGATTTTGCATTTCCTATCAACAACGCCATCTGTGATGATAAGGAACTTCGCTGGATAGGTTGTTGCAATGAACTGAATGCTGCTTATGCTGCTGATGGCTATGCTCGTATTAAAGGCATGTCAGCGCTGTCTACTACTTTTGGTGTAGGTGAACTTTCCGCGCTATGTGGTATAGCAGGCTCTTACGCGGAGTACAATCTGGTGTTCCATATTGTAGGAATGCCAAAAATGGACGCACAGAAGAGACATGACATAATACATCACTCGCTGGGTGATGGAGAATCCAGCACATTTATGGAAATGGCTGCATTAGTTGTATGCGCGGAAACCATGCTTACTCCGGAAAACTGCGTTCAAGAAGTCGAGCGCGTTATCACAGCAGCCCTGGAGAATCGCCGTCCTGTCTACATTGCAATACCTCATGACTATGCGAACGCAAATATCTCATCATTTGCGGCACCTGCGGAAACTCCTATGAAAAGCGATCCTGCGACTCTTGAAGAAGTAGTCTCGATTATTGTAAATAAACTCTCAAATGCGAAGCAAGCCTGTATTATGCCGGGTTTTCTTATTGATCGGTTTGGCCTCAAGGATCTTGCTATGGCTGTTATTAACGCTTCGGGCTTGTCTTATGTTACTATGGCACTAGATAAGACGGTGCTTGATGAGACTAACTCCTCCTACCTAGGATTATACATGGGACAGCTTATCAATCCAGAAATCAGGGAGTTTGTGGAATCCTGCGACTGCATACTTGCTTTAGGCGCTATCCTGTCTGATATTAATATGGGCATGTTCACAGCAAAGCTGGATAAATCCCGAATTATCAATATCATGCCTTCCAGTGTCCATATAGGATATACTGATTATATCAATGTAAAAATGCTTGACGTACTGGAGAAACTCACCAGAAGGCTTAACAAGCGCACTGATATCAGGGGACCTGTGGCCAGACATCTGGCAATTCCACGCGTAAATGCTGAGGATCCGATAACGGCTGATTATTTATATGCAAAATACGCGGAATTCTTTAAGCCCGATGACATAATTATAGCTGATTCAAGCTCATCCTTTTATGGGCTACTGTCTCTGTTTTTACCGAATAGAGTTAAGTTCGAGAGCCAGATGCTCTGGGGAGCGATTGGCTGGGCTACTCCAGCATCTTTTGGCACCGCACTCGCTGCACCTGCTGACCAGCGAGTAATTCTTATTACTGGGGAAGGATCACACCAGATGACGGTTCAGGAGATAAGCCAATTTTATCGCTATGGCCTAAAGCCTATTATCTTCGTGCTGAATAATCATGGCTACCTAATAGAAAAAATGCTATCAAAAAAATTAGATTATTGTTATAATGAAATTCCACATTGGCAGTACCATAAATTGCCAGAGGTACTTGGTTGCAATGATTGGATTACAAGAAAGGCTACTACCTGCGGCGACCTCGATAAGATCCTGAGAGAGCTAAACAATGTTAAAACAGGTGCATATATAGAAATAGTCACGCCGAAACTATCAGCTCCTCAGCTTATGGAAATGATCCATAAAAAATTATGAAAAATTCGATTTAAATTCATTACATAATTATAAAAATCTATCAAATAATTACAATGAAGTTATCCAAGAGGACAACATCCACCTTAATTATTACTCGAGTAGTTTCAAAATATTAATAAGATATGCCAAGTACTGATCTCGAAACCCTGTCATAAATTACTGAAATATCGCGCCCGAATTTTTTTGCTACAATAAGTGCCACGACTCGGATATCCACAAGATAGGAGAGTCGGTCCTGCATGGAGTTAATTTCGGAAACAAGTTTCTGCCTGCTTAACCCGGTATCTGCGGAGATAAACTCCAGAACTTGCTCAAAGGAAATTTCTTCTTTCTTAGATACTATTTCTCTGGAGCTTTCCAAATTTTTAAGAAAATCCTCTGACGGCTTAAAAGAGTGAGGTATCCTAACACTTTCCACATCAAAGCAGGGCACAAGAGCCCCGGCTTTAAGGGAAAAGAAGCCTACTTCAAGGGCTTTTTCTTTTATCATTGAGGCAGTTTTCGGAGAAAACCATTTCAGATCAAAAGCTAGGGAGTACTCAAAATCCTTTTCCGAGAGAGAAGTCGCAAGAGTTTTTTTAAAAGGTACGGAGATTACGCATTTAAGTTCTTCCATTAATTACCGCCTTAAAATTGTTACTGGTAAGGAGAATATAGTGATTGTATAATATAACTGATATAATATAACTGATATAATATAACTGTTAAATATAATTGTTAAATATAAATAAAAAAGTATGAGATAACTGGTAAATGATAGGTAGATCACCAGGAGAAATTTAAAGGCTCCGGCACAGGATTTTTCATCCTGAAATTCTACCGGAGTAAAGTCTTCCAGAAAAGGAAAGATTAGAGAGTCACAAGTTTAGCATTGATTATTCCATCAACTTTTCGGACTTCCTCAAGGATCGGATCAGAGACTTCTGAGTCTACGTTAAGAACCATCATTGTTACGCCTCCGATTTCTGACCTGCCAACCTGCATGCCTGAGATATTAATATTATTTTTACCGAGCACTAGGCAGCACGGACCAATAACATTGGGCCTGTTGATATGTTTGGCAAAAATCATACGACCTGCAGGGAAGATATCTACTCTATCGTCATCAACTGCAACGATCTTTGGTTCATCTCCGACAACCGTGCCTGCAACTAGTTTAGCCTGTCCATTGTTGCTAAGCCTGATACTGATAGTTGAAGAATATTCCTCAGATGATTCGGATTTGCTTTCTATCACTGCAATCTTTCTTGATTTTGCAAGGATAGGGGCATTGACATAGTTTACTCCGGAGCCAAGAGCCATCTCAAGCAATCCTTTAAGAGCAGAGACTGTTAGAGGTCTGGTGTCTTTTCCGGAAATTTCTCCATTGTACCCGATTTCTACCTTTTCGTAATTTCCGTCTACGAGTTGCCCTGCAATCTTACCCATAATCTCTGAGAGCCTGATGTAAGGAGAAAGAACTGCCATAGCTTCCGGTTTTACCGAAGGGATATTGATTGCATTCTTTGCAAGTCCTCCTGTAAGGACAGATACCACTTCATTTGCAATGTCGACTGCCACATTGACCTGAGCTTCCTGCGTGGATGCCCCAAGGTGAGGAGTTACTATAACATTGTCAAAACTCAGAAGAGGATTATCAAAAGGAGGTTCCTCAACAAAAACATCTATTGCTGCGCCGCCCACTTTTCCGCTTTCAAGAGCTTTTGTCAGAGCTTCTTCGTTAATAATTCCACCGCGGGCACAGTTGATAATTCTGACCCCAGGCTTCATTAGAGCAAACTGTTCTTCATCAAGAATATTTCTAGTTTCTTTAATAAGAGGGGTATGTACTGTAATATAGTCCGCAGCTTTTGCAATTTCGTTAACTGTCGCTAGTTTGACTCCAAGTTCGATGGCCCGCTTCTCAGAAATGAAAGGATCATACCCCATAAGATTCATCTCAAGCCCTGAAGCCCTTTTTGTGACTTCAGAACCGATTCTTCCGAGACCTATGACTCCCAGGGTCTTGCCTTTGACCTCAACGCCTGTGAATTTATTGCGTTTCCATTCTTTAGCTTTGAGGGAGGTATTTGCCTGAGGAATGTTTCTGGACATTGCCATCATCATAGCAATGGTATGCTCTGCTGCCGAAATCATATTACCTTCGGGAGCATTAGCCACAATAATGCCTTTCTTTGTAGCCGCATCCACATCAACATTGTCAACTCCAACCCCGGCTCTTCCGATAATTTTAAGGTTGTCGGCAGCCTCAATAATTTTTTGAGTAACCTGAGTACCGCTGCGTATTACAAGAGCATCATAATCCTTGATTTTCTTTACCAGTTCGTCTTCGGAAAGCCCGGTGGAAACGTCAACAGTAAAGTGTTCTTTTAAAATCTCCAAACCTTCGTTGGAAAGTGAGTCGCTGACTAATACTTTCATGTCAATTTCTCCAGATAAATACAATAAACATGAGATATTAAGTTTTAATAAAGAATACCAATCAACCTAATTACACTTAAGCATTATCACACATATTTAGAAGCAAACCCTGCTTGTTTTATATATCGAGATATTTCTTCTCAGCATAATTATCCTACCAGCCTAATCCAACGTTATCCTACCAGTCTTATTATTCCTATCTTTGGTTCATAACATTGCCCACCTGCAAGCAGAGCCCGGATAACCTCTTCTACAACTTGCTCAGAAATGCCTCTGGAAATTGCAGCGCTAATAAAAGCTGCGTAATCAGCTCCTTTGCTTCCACCCATTTCCCTGAGTAATTCAAGCACAAATTCTTTCTGGTCAGCCTTGGCACCAGTGTCATCTTCTAGATTAAAATCCAAAGTTTTAAGGCCCTCTCTGATAGAGGCCCGAAGTAGTTTTGTGAATTCATAGGGAGCAAGTTCCTGATCAAGCATGATGGAAATCCCTTCCACAAGTTCAGAAGAGACGCCATTTTCCAGAAGGTATTCCCTAAGTTTCTCTCCATGATACTCGCTTGCCAGGGCATCCGAGAAGACTTCAAGCCTTTTAACGGTCTGTTCTGCGGTATCCACAACCCATCTGTTGCGGATATCCTCATTCACTACATTTACCTCTTCAGCTCGAATTGAAACAAAAACCGATCCTGGTTCGGGTTCGTAGATCCTGGCTTTTCCGGTAAGGGCAATAAAAGCAGGGACCTTTACCGTTGAAAAGAAGATCGAAGCTTCAGGCTGGTACTGTCCTGCATATACTGTAAAAGCTCCAGTAGGATCAACTATTCTCGCTTTCCACATCTCGCTTTGGGTTCCGATGTTGTCGAGTTCTGTGACTACTCCGACCACAAAAACGCGATTGATAATTAGCCCCAGTGGGCTAATAAGCAGGTTAGGGGATTTTGAATCTATGGTACCCGGGTCAGATCTTACTGACTTCTCAAGTTCTCTACAGGCTTCGAATTCCCTTGCAAAAACCCTCTTTGCAACCTCTCGTTTAAGCAAGTTCAATTCCTCCACTGGAAACCTGTGAATCTCTATCTTGTTCGTCCTCTTCAGCCGGTCCAAGCCTCCGAAGCAGTTCTACTACCCTGACCTCAAGATCATCGTCAGGCACCCAGGCTTTTTCGGCTACAAAAGAAATTCCATATTCACCTTTTGAAGAGTTCCCGCGTACTGCAAAGTAGCGGCCTGTAAGGAAGCGCCTTAAATCTTCATAAACTACATCTTTAGAGACATCAGAGAACATCAACTGTTCGGCTTCTTCAAGGGTTTTTCCATAGATGATTTCCACAAGATCTCTTGGAATCATAACTGACATGGAACCTGTTCCGTCATCGAGTACGGCTTTAATCCGCATGTCCCGTATGCCTTCTACCTTTCCATGCACCCTGCAGTTTCCTTTCTGGATTACACGGCTGCATTCAGGACAGCGAGTAATAATGCCTGAACCTGGCCTGACTGAAACCACATTACCTACGGCGGCAACATCAAATATGCTATCTTTTGAATCTATCTCTTCGATTTTGATAGGGATAGGATCTTTTGCTGCAGATTCGAAGGTGAATGCAAGTTTTCTGGCTTCTTCAGCCACGACTAAAGAAACCTTTGTGCTGCTCAGGATATTTACCGACGGCATTCCTCTGAAGATTCGGATCTGAGCCTCCTTGATTCGGATAATGCTTCCAATATCAATGCCAGGAAGTTCAATCCAGGCTGTAAAAGGCAATCTGCCTGTCTCGTCCGCAAGCACACCTGAGATTACTCTTGTCTGACGTCTTTTTACGAGGACTTCCCTATGGGAAAACTGAAGCACACAGACTATGGCATCGACTGCAAAATCGGCATGTCCGATATCAATCAACTTTTTTATCTGGCTTCCAGAAAGCTCGGCCAGGGGAGGAAGCACAGAATCAGAAACTTTTGATACGAGAGACTGTTTTCCTATAGAAAGATTGATTCTGTTCTGCCAGATGCGAATATAGGCGTTTTTAACATTAATTACATCCCCAATCGAACCTGGCAGCTCCTTCCAGGAAGAAAAGAGAACTGATCCTGTTTCGTCTGCTAGAACCCCGGTGTAAAGCTTGGAAGGACCTTCCGGAGACCCTTCCTGCGGGCGGATTGACTTCTCCCCAAGATCCAGAATCCTGCCTGTAAGCTCGAGATTTCTGAGATTAGCAGATAGGTCCTTTACTTTTAGAACTCTATTTCTTCCGAACTTGCGGAGAATACTCTCTTTTGCAACATCAGGAGGTACGCGAAAAGCAATTAGTTTCTCAAACTCTTCCCGGATGCCAGTCTTTTCAAGGTCTCCAAGCGCCCTGGTTAACTCTTCAAGGTGGGGCGCAATCTTCTGATCCATTTTTAGGCCTCCATTCGAGAAATAACAACGCAATGAAATTTTAGAATACTATCGGATTTTACAGTATTTAAGGCTTTAATTGAAAATTAATTCCCTCTATCGTAGAGGATAGTGAGCTATTATTTAAGGATAGCTGTTTAGAATTTTTAATTCCAAAAGTATATAAACTTCAGGATAAAATTTATTTCCTGATAATGTATCGAGATAAATTTTCACTAAAAATTGATAAAAAGCTTAAGAATTAATAAAAACTTAAGAAAATTAATAAAAAGTCTAGGAAGAGAGATTTTACTTTTTCTAAAAAGTAAAACCCAATCAGAAGAAACGAATGAAAGAAAATGGATGAGTGTAGAGGAAAAGGGAGAGCTGATATGAGAAGAGTAAAGGAGAAGAATTTAAGAGTTTTTAAGCTGACAGCACTTACGATTATTCTGGCAGTTCTCTGCACCTGCTCGGCCGCCTCTGCCTACAATTTAAGGGTAAGTTCAGCAGAGGAAGGAGATTATATTTCTATACAGGCCGCAATAGACCAAGCAGATGCCGGAGATACAATTTTTGTAGGCCCTGGAACCTATATTGAAAATATTAAAATAAATAAGGAAGTTAAGCTCTGGTCGTATTCGAGAAAGCCAGAAGACACAATTATAAGGGCTGCTGATCCCATGGAAAGCACTGTTGAAATCAGTGCAGACCGGGCATCTTTCAGCGGATTTGGCATTGAAGGTTCGGAAAAAACAGGGATCTTGCTCACTGGAGTTAAAAGCTGCTATATTAACAACAACCGAATTCAGGGAGCCGAATCCGGGATTCATCTCAATAATTCCGAAAGCAATATCATAAGCAACAATCTCATCACCCTTAATGAGAAGGGGATAAGGCTCGAAAGCTCCAACTCAAATGACGTCCAGAGCAATTTGATTGCCTATAATTACGGTCATGGAATCTCCCTTGAAGCAAGCAGCAGAAATCTTATTTATAACAACTATTTCAAAAACGCCGAAAATGTCGAAGACAACGCCGAAAACGCAAACAATACATGGCACAGCACACTCACAGTAAGGCAGAATATCGTCCGGGGGCCTTACGTTGCCGGAAACTTCTGGTCCAATCCTGAAGGCAAAGGATATAGCGATACTGGTGTGGATGAAAACAGTAACGGAATCTGTGATACCTCTTATAATATAATAGGCGGTGGAACCGACGAATCCCCTCTATTCCCAAAAGTTCCAAACGCTGTTAAAGCTCTTGAAAGCCACCTGAATGTCAGTACTTATGAGCAGAGCCTAGCCGACAGGGAGAACACAACCAGTCCGGAAACCTCAGTAAACGAAACCGAAGAAGCAACAGAACTGGAAGTCGAAAACACTACCTCTGAGGAGGCTTCAGCAGAAAAAGAATCGCCTGGTCCGGGACCTGTCATTGGAGGGCTGACTATGGGAACGGCGTATCTCCTGAGGCGGAACAGGTAAAGGTGAGTAAAAGGCTTTAAAATTTTCACATTGAAGAAACATTGCAGTAATCTTCTCGATGATTGAGGAAGTCTGCACAATGAGGGAAATCTTGGAGAGGTCTATACAGTAAGGGAACTGGAAGTTGCTTCCCGAACCCTTCCCGAACCCCTTCGTTTTTGAAGAAAGTTTCTGAAACAGGTTTTAGAGCCTATCCGAAAAGTTTGTGGCTCACTGTAACTATTACAATTGGCAGTATGTTGTACGATTGGCAGTATGCACAACTTAACTGATGCTGATATTATGATTTATTATAACTTCTACAACAGTTGTAACTTCTGTAACTTTTACAACAGTTGTAACTTTTACAACATGCTATTATTGACTTTTCGGATAGGCTCTAAATTACATTTCTTCTAAATTTCGGCAGGTACTCATCCATATTTTCTATCTTCTTAAAGCATATTATAAAGCTTTATTACATCATCAAAATCAATTAAACCGTTTTTGTTATAATCAAAGAAAGCAATAGAAGCATTTTCTTCGATCCAATCCATATTTTCGTAGTATGACACAACATCATCGAAGTCCAGTATCCCGTTTCCATTAATATCCTCATAGAGACCATCCTGGTTCTGATCAATCGGGGGATTAATACAACCTGGGAAAACAGGAAGCACCGATTGCGTTGAAACATTTATTGTGGCAAGTTTTGAAGCTGCGCCATTTTCATTGCTTACTGTCAGGTTAACTGTATAGATTCCTGCTGTCGAGTAAGTATGAATCGGATCCTTCTCGGTTGAATATGTACCGTCTCCAAAGTCCCAGTTAAAGGAATCTACATTTTCAGAACTGTCGTTAAACTGCACCTTCAGTGGGGCGTTTCCTGAAATTGGAGATGCAGAGAAGGAAGCAACGGGTAAGCCTGGTTCTGGTTCTCCGCTTGAAATAGTGCACGTGTAAATATCGGAGTATCCATTGCGAGATTCTTCCCAAACAATTCTGTCCCCATAGATAGCAGGATTATATGCTGATCCACTGGTAGTAATTTGAGTTTCTTTTTTAGTGGTGAGATCGTACATATGGATATCCCAATTTTCCCGTCCATTGCGATCATCTTCCCAGACTATCCTGTCGCCATAGATTGCAGGATTCCGTTTATATGATTCACTGGTAGTGATTTGAGTTTCCTTAGAAGTGGAGAGATCGTACATGTAGATATTATCTACTCCATTGCGCCATTCCACCCACACTATCCTGTCCTCGTAGATTGCAGGATAAAATGCTGATTCATTAGTGGTAATCCGAGTTTGCGTATTAGTGGAAATATTATACGCGTAGATATCATAGTCATAGCCTCTATCATAAACAGCGAAGTTTGTCCATACTATATTGTCACCGTAGATAGCATGATTGCGTGCTCGTCCACCTGCAATATGAGTTTCCTTAGAAGTGGAAAGGTCGTACATGTAGATATCGGAGAAATCCTCGAACCAACATGCCCACACAATTTTATCACCATAGATTGCAGGGTTCTCCGCTGATTCCCACAATTCATTACTGGTGGGGATTTGAGTTTCCTTGGAAGTGGAGAGATCGTACATGTAGATATCCCAGCCCTGGTTATCATTGTGATAATCTTCCCAGACTATCCTGTCGCCATAGATTGCAGGATTCCGCTTATATGATTCACTGGTAGTGATTTGAGTTTCCTTTTTAGTGGAAATATCATACATGTAAATATTCCAGTTCCAGTCACTATTGCGATCCTCCCAGACTATCTTATCACCATAGATAACAGGATTGAGTGCTGATCCACTGGTAGTGATTTGAGTCTCAGTGATTGTGGGCAGAACATTTATTGTCGCAAGCTTTGATACTATACCGTTTTCATTGCTTACTGTCAGGTTAACTGTATAGATTCCTGCGGTTGAGTAAGTGTGAATCGGATCCTTCTCGGTTGAATACGTACCGTCTCCAAAGTCCCAGTTTAAAGAAACTACATTTTCAGATCTGTCGTTAAACTGCACCTTCAATGGAGCGCTTCCTGTGGTTGGGGATGCAGAGAAGGATGCAATAGGTAAGCCTGGTTCTGGTTCTACGCTTGAAATAGTGCACATGTAAATATTTTCATTACGAGAGTCCTTCCAGACTATTTTGTCACTGTAGATAGAAAAACTCTGTACTGATCCACTGTTAGTGATTTGAGTTTCTTTAGAAATGGAGAGATCGTACATGTAAATATCGCTATTTCCATTGCGCCCATCCACCCACCCTATCTTATCACCGTAGATAGCAGGCGAGGATGCAGACCCACTGGTGGTAATTTGAGTATCCTTTTGAGTGGAAAGATCATACATGTAGATATCCTGTTTTCCGTTTTTAGATTCAAGCCACACTATCCTATCCCCGTAGATAGTAGGATCGGATGCTTGTCCATTGGTGGTGATCTGAGTTTCCCTGGAAGTGGAGAGATCATACATGTAGATATCGCTATTTCCATAGCGTAAACCCACCCACACTATCCTGTCGCCATAGAAAGTAGGACTATATGCTGCAAATCCACTGTTAGGGATTTGAGTTTCCTTTTTAGTTGAAATATCATACATGTAGATATCACTGGCCCAGTCACCACTGCTCCTATTTCTATCCTCCTCCCATACTATCTTATCTCCATAGATTGCAGGAGAAGTATAACTGCTTACACATCCACTAGTTGTAATCTGAGTTTCCTTAGAAGTAGAAAGGTCGTACATGTAGATGTCACTGTTTCCAGGGTCATACTGGTTTCCATTATGCCAATCCCTCCACACTACTCTATTCCCATAAATAGCAGGATTCCCTGCTGACCCACTAGTTGTAATCTGATTTCCCTTCATTGTGGAAAGATCGTACACATAGATGTCGCTAAAACTACCGTCTGAACTAGAACGAGCAATTTCCCATACTATCTTATCACCATAGATAATAGGATTGTATGCTGATTTACTGGTGTTTATTAGAGTTTTAGTAATCATGGGCAAAACATTTATTGTCGCAAGCTTTGATACTGTACCTTTTTCATTGCTTACTGTCAGGTTTACTGTATAGATTCCTGCTGTCGAGTAGATATGAGCCGGATCTTTTTCTGTTGAATATGTACCGTCTCCAAAATCCCAGTTAAAAGAATCTGCATTTTTAGAACTGTCGTTAAACATCACCTTCAGTGGGGCACTTCCTGAGGTTGGGGATGCAGAGAAGGATGCAACGGGTAAGCCTGGGTCTGGTTCTCCGCTTGAAATAGTGCACATGTAAATATCCCAGTTACCACTGCGATATTCGGGCCATACTATCTTATCACCATAGATAGCGGGATATTCTGCCGACCCACTGTTAGTGATTTGAGTTTCCTTTTGAGTGGAGAGATCGTACACGTAGATATTCCAATTTTTCCATCCATTGCTATACTCAAACCACACTATCCTATCCCCGTAGATAGCAGGATAAAATGCTGGTTCATTGGTGGTGATTTGAGTCTCCTTTTTAGTGGAGAGATCATACATATAGACGTCAGTGTTTCCATTGCGAGTACTGGAGTATACTATCCTGTCACCGTAGATAGTAGGCGAGGATGCTCGTTCATTGGTGGTGATCTGAGTTTCCTTAGAAGTGGAAAGGTCGTACATGTAAATATTTTCATTGTTTCGATCCTCCCAGACTATCTTATCTCCGTAGATAGCAGGATAACGTGCTGATCCACTGGTAGTGATTTGAGTTTCTTTTTTAGTGGAAATATCATACATGTAAATATCAATATCATTGTTCCCGTAACTATTGTGATGATCCTCCCAGACTATCTTATCACCATAGATAGCGGGATATTCTGCCGACCCATTGGTAGTGATTTGAGTTTCCTTTTTAGTGGAGAGATTATACATGTAAATATCATATTTCCAGTTTATATTACGGTTATCCACCCACACTATCCTGTCCCCATAGATAGCAGGCGAGGACGCTGACCCACTGGTGGTGATTTGAGTTACACTTTGAGTGGAGAGATCATACATGTAGATATCGTTGTTTCCATTGCGCAACTCCATCCTCCACACAATCCTGTCCTCGTAGATCGCAGGATCATATGCTGTTCCATTATTATTGGTGATTTTAGTCTCAGTAATCGCAGGCGAGACACCTTCTACAGTAACTGCCGATGCTATCGATGAAACTAAAAGCAAAACTAAGGCTATTGAAATTAAGCTTATCTTATAAAGAGTCTTTACTTTCGTCATTATATTCACCTATTATTTTTAGTTCAAAGAATTTAATTCAATTACTCGTCTTTTATTTACACACTTAAATTTTTTCTTTTAATTTATATAATCATAAAATTTAATGACCTTTGACTATTTTTTAAGGGATTTCAACTTTCTAAAATCTGAATTATTAAAAAGTAAAGGAATTTTTATTGTGAAAATGAGCTGTGAAGTATGGAAAGAGAATCTTCAGGATCTAAAATGAGTTCAAAAAAGTTAATGAATTAAATTCATAAGTTACTGAATAAAATAGTCAATACAACTTCCTTGGAATTTCCAAATTAACTTGAATATACCTGTTTTGTAAGATTCGATTAATGAGCTTCCAATCTTCTTTATCCTTAATTTTGGCACTAACGGTCTTGAAAGCGCATTACTAAAGAAAAGAAAAAAGAGCGAAAGGAAATAAACGAAAGAAAGGAAACAGTTTCCTGTCCCTTTTCTCCCGGAAATTATTTGTGGGCAAAGTAAGCCACTATTTTATTTTCATCTACAGAATCAATTCTACAGAAGCCAAAACGTTCGAATTGCACGACCCTGTCAAGTTCAACTGCAATTCCCTGTTCTCCAATTCCTTCGATATCACCCTCAGGACCGCGTACTTTCACATTTATTCCATCAACCGGAGCCCAGTGGATAATTTTTGCTTTTGCTTTCTTAAGATCTTCAAGAGAAACATCGGAAAGTTCTGCCTGAAGCGGAGAAAGGGCAGTAATCTCGATATTGCAGAAATCTTTTAAGCGGATGATAGAACCCAATTCCAGCTTTTCTATATCATCTAGGCAGACGAGTACCTTCTTCCCTACAGAAATTTCCCTCACTCCTCTGGTATTGTCGGTCGGGTGAAGTGGAAGTTTTACGACTGTCGGTTCAGCATCTGTAATTTCCAGTTCTACGGGATTCCAGACAAAGAAATAACGGTTTGCAATTGGGTCCACAATTTTACGGTTTTCGGCATAAAGAGACTCCATACTTATGCTCACGTCAGTCATTCCGACTCCCATTTCTATCATGAACTTCTTGAGAGCTTCAGCCTGGAATCCGCGGCGCCGGATTGCCCGGATTGTAGGAAGTCGCGGATCGTCCCAGCCACTGTATTCTCCTGCTTCAATGGCTTTTCTTAGAGTACTTGTACTGAACTTCCCAAATTCGTGGATCTTGACCCTGCCCCAGTGAGTTGTTCTCGGGTATTTCCAGCCGAAGTATTTGTAGATATAGCCCTGTCGCTTTTCGCTATCTAGAAGGTCTTTACCCCGGATAATATACGTCATGCCCAGTTCGTGGTCTTCGATAGCGCCTGCAAAATCCAGAAGGGGCCAGACAACATATTTGTTCCTGATTTCAGGACGGGGATGCGACATCTTTCTAATTCTGAAGGCTCCCCAATCTCTCAAAGCAGGATCCTTGTGTTTTATATCAGTCTTAATCCTCAGCACTGCCTGATGGTCTTCATATTCCCCGGTAAGCATTTTTTCCCAGTGCATAAGATTTTCTTCAGGGCTGGCATCCCTGTGCGGGCAAGCTTGTTTGGCATCTTTAAACTGTTTGAAATCTTCTCCTTTACAGAAGCAAACATAAGCCTTGCCCATCTCAATAAGTTTTCTTGCGTAATGATAATAGATAGGGAAATTGTCAGAGGCACAGACTACCTTATCAGGCACAACCCCTAGCCATTTGAAGTCATCAAGATACCAGTCATAAGCCTCAAGCATAGGCCGTTTTATATCAGGATCAGTATCATCGAAACGCAAGACGAACTTTCCTTTGTACATCTTTACGTATTCGGAGTTAACGACCATGCCTCTTGCACTGCCAAGGGTCGCGGGTCCATTGGGATTCGGAGCAAAGCGCATAATAACCTTGCCCATTTCCGCTCCTTCAAGGGGCTTTAAGCCTTTTTCCGGCTCTTTTTTTACACTCAGAGCTTCAATAAGCTCGGGAGCAATTTCTGAAAGCTTTATCTCCCAGGTTTCAGGGGTTCCTTTGACGATTTCGGATATAATGACATTAAGAGCCTCAGATACCGCTTTGGGGTCAGATCTGAGTTGAGGGCACTCCCCCATTACTTTACCCATCACAGCTTTTGGCTGAGGAGCTTTTCCATATTTTACAGCGTTTTGATAAGCATATTTTTCAATTGTTTTAAGGTCTTCAGGACTTAAGGTCATAGAAGCTTCTCCAAAATAAACATGGATTGAACGATTAAGATTGAACGACTATAATCTAAGGTAATATTTGGTTTAGTACAAACTTTTTCAAAAAAAGTTTGATCACAAACTTTTGAGAAAAGTTTGATCAAAACCGGCATAAAGGCGTGATCAACCGGCGCAACGGTTGTGGTTGAATTGAAAAGAACTTTTCCTAAATATCTCTTCCCATGCAGGAACTTTTATTTGGGAATGGAGGCTTCGATTTCCCGGATGTGAGATAACTTTTCATTGATTTTCTCAAGTTCGAGCTCGAAATCCTCTAGGAATTTCGAAACCCCATCTCCGGGTACTGCGCCCTGGGCCGAGGGCTTGATCAGGTTAGCTTGCTCAAGAACCCTGAGGGAGTAGCGCACTTTGTGGTTCTGCATTCCGGTGACTTCTGCAAGTTTCAGAATTCCAATAGGGGCTTCTTCAATAACTTTTTTGAGCACTAGAAGATGGCGCTCGGTAAGATCAAGTTCAGTTCCGATATTCTCAAGCAGCATCAGACAACCTCGTTTCTAAGTATTCCGATTCCCTGGATCTCAACTTCCACCATATCTCCACGCTGAAGTTCTCCAACCCCAGGAGGTGTCCCTGTGGTAATAACGTCTCCTACTTCCAGGGTCATGATCTCGGTGATGAATTCAATAAGATAAGGAACGTCAAAAATAAGGTTTGAAGTGCTGGAAGCCTGTCGCGTTTCCCCATTTACCCTGCAGGCAATCTTTGCATCCGTAACATCAACTTCATCAGGAAAAGCGAGATAAGGCCCGAAAGCCGCAAAGGTGTCAAAACTCTTTGCCCTTGTCCATTGCCCATCTATTTGCTGTAGATCCCGTGCAGTCACATCGTTAAAGCAGGTATAACCCGCAATTACATCCGCGGCTTTTGAGGCAGAGATATTTTTACAGCGTTTGCCTATAACAACTGCGAGTTCAGCTTCATATTCTACTCTGGAGCTGGATGCCGGATAAATTATCTTGTCTTTATGTCCTATAACAGCTGATGGAGGTTTTAAAAAGAGGATAGGAGTTTCCGGGACTTCCATGTGTAGCTCTTCAGCATGATCCCGGTAGTTCAGGCCAACACCTACGATCTTGGAGGGAGATGCAGGCGGAAGGACGTAAAGCTCCGAAAGCTCAAAGATCCCTGCGGGAGCCCCTCCTTTTGGATATACGCGCCCATCTTCAATCTCTCCGTAAAAAATCTCGTCTTCTGATCTGAACCTTCCAATCATATCCTGGTCTTCTCCTGCTTTTTCAGGACAGTTACGCCTTCATTCCTTCATTTTTTAAAGGGATATACTCAAACTTAAATTTTAACTCTTTGCCCACTGGCATCCCTCATATATTTCCCCAGTTCGGAGTCAAGGAGCTGCAATCCTGAAAATACAGGTCCGTCCTTGCAAACTCTGAGTCCTGATTTATCTATACAGCATGCTCCACAGACCCCTATGCCACATTTGAAATAACGGTGGAGACTGAATTCGGACTTTTCAAGGACTTCTCTGTCCTCAAGGAGCCTGAAAACCGAAGCCATCATTATCTCCGGCCCGCAGACTGCAATTTTATCATAACTCGAGAGGTCGAGGTTACTGAGTACATCGGTCACAAAACCTTTTGTCCCTTTTGAGCCGTCATCCGTAGAAATGTAGACTTCGCCTGCTTCCGCAAAACGCTCTTCAAAAATCAGGTCATCTGCACTCCGTGCTCCAAGTACCGTATGCACCTCAGAACCTTCAATACGGGCTGCCTCAGCATAAGGAGCAAGAGGAGCAGCTCCTACCCCGCCTGCAACAACCAGAGTTTTTTCTCCTTTTATGGGCAGGGTAAAGCCCCTTCCAAAAGGCCCTCTGAGCCCGAAAGAATCGCCTTCTTTCAACTCAAAAAGCTTTGAAGTTGCCTCTCCCACTTTCTGGACAGTTATGGAATTCTTACTTGAGAGACCCATGGGCACTTCGTCAAGCCCTCTGACCCAGACCATTACAAACTGGCCTGGCTCCATAGTCTCGAATTTGAGATCAAAGAAAAAAGTCCTGACCAGAGGAGACTCTTCATTTATTTGTAATATTGTAGCATTAAGAGGAAGCATCAAACCATCTCATGGGCAAGCCCTATTAGTTTTTTTACATCAGAATAGCCTTTCCTCTGCAGGAAAGCTTCGATGCTTGTACTGATTTCGGAGAAGATATCAAGCCTGTCATACACAGCAGATCCTATCTGGACAGCCGAAGCCCCTGCCATCATCATTTCTACCGCGTCCTGCCAGGAGGATATCCCTCCTACCCCGATTACAGGAATTTCCAGGGCACTATAGAGATCATAAACACATTTCACAGCTACGGGTTTAACTGCTTTTCCTGAAAGCCCGCCTGAGCGATTTCCCAGGATGGGATATCCGGACTCGATATCTATAGCCATCCCTTTTAAGGTATTAATTGCAACAACTGCATCCGCGCCTCCTGATTCTGCCGCATTACCTATACACGTAATGTCAGAGACGTTCGGGGTAAGCTTAACCCATACAGGCACATTTACAACGTCTTTTACTGCAGCTGTTACTGCCTCTACAAGGCAGGGGTTAGACCCAATAGCAGCTCCATACCTTTCTGCATGTGGGCAGCTTACATTAAGCTCGAAAGCATCGGGTTTTCCAGGTAGCAGCCCCTCGGCAACTTCCTTAAATTCAGCAGGAGTTCCGCCGAAAATGCTTGCAATTACCGGAACTCCGGAATCCTTTTTTGCAGTCTCGAGTTCCTGGAGGAAGCCAGGATAGGAAGGATTCGGAAGTCCCATGGCATTCAAAAATCCGCAGTCAAGCTTAACCATGCTCGGATTGGAATGCCCGGCTTTAGGCGTGGGACCTATGGATTTGGTCACAACTGCGCCTGCCCTTCCTTCACGTGCAACCCTGCACAGAGATGCTCCGGTTGTGCCAAGCACTCCGGCTGCGAGAATAGTCGGATTCTTCAGTTTAAGTCCGGTAAGAGAATACATAGCTGGTTCCTTTCTGATGGGTGATCATGAGTCATTTAAATTATCTGGACCGCACGAATTTTCGGAAAGCTGCAGGAGTGCTTCCTCAGCCAGTCTTTTACCGCCCATCTGTACAAGCCTTTTTCCGAGTTCCCTGGCTTTTTCAATGCCTCCTACCATAGGGATAAACTCGTCTATTCTGACAGTTTCCTCTCCATCGAGGGAAAGGACTTCTGCCCGAACATGGATTTCTTTCCTGTCAGACGTAATTTCGGCATAAGAACCTACTGGAGTGGTACAACCTCCTCCAAGCTCGGAAATCAGAATACGCTCAATTTCGGTGACAATCCGACTGTCTGTATGATCAAGTTTAGAAACTGCGGTTTCAGCTTCAGTGCCTGCTCTTGTAACAACTGCAACCGTACCCTGGTTCGGCGAAGGACAGAAGAAATCAGGAGAAAGAATCTCCCCTTCAAGTTCCCAGCCCAGGCGTTCAAGTCCTGCCTTAGCAAGCAGAATACCGTCATACTGTCCTTTTTTGAGTTTCTTAAGCCTTGTATTTACATTGCCTCTTAGACTCTGCGTAATAAGGTCGGGCCTGTAACGCTTGATCTGGGCAGTCCTTCTCAGGGAACTGGTGCCTATAATGGACTGTTCGGGCAACTCATCCAAAGTGGTCCCGTCATAAGTCAGCAGGATATCGAACGGAGTATCCCGCTTCAGAACAGCAGCAGTTGGGAGTGTTGGCGGGCGAATTGTTGGCATATCTTTCATGGAATGGACAGCGATATCTATTTCTCCTGCGAGCATGACATCGTCCAGTTCCCTGACAAAAGCCCCAACACCGCCTGATATTGCATGCAGAGGTCGGTCAGTAAACCGGTCTCCACTGGTTTTTATTATTTTAATGCTGGTTTCAACACCCTGTGCTTTCAAAAGGCGTGTAACATTCTCGGCCTGTGCAAGTGCAAGCTGGCTGCCTCGCGTTCCTATAATCATATGGAATCCTCGTTTTCAAAGCTGCAAATCCGCTCAGAGATTTTCGGTATATGCATTAAGGGTTTTTTCGATATCTTCTTCGCTGTGGGCTGAAGAGACAAAATTGGTCTCGAACTGAGAAGGTGGAAGGAAAATTCCACTTGCGAGCATCCTGTGGAAGAAAGCAAGGTAACCTTCCTTATCGCACTTCAGAGCCTCCTGGTAGTTGTGAGGTTCGGCTCCGAAGAAAATCTTGAACATTGAAGCAATTCCGCACACGCTGTAATCAAGTCCTTCATCCTCAACGATTTCAGAGAGCATAGCCCGTATGTAATCACCTTTCAAATTGACTTTTTCGTGGATCTTTTCCTGTTCCAGGTAATCAAGCACTGCAATGCCCGCTGCTATGGAACATGGGCTTCCACTGAAAGTTCCTGCCTGGTAGACCGGACCGGATGGGGAGATCATTTCCATGATTTCCCTCCTCCCTCCAAAAACCCCTATGGGCAGCCCTCCACCCACGATCTTTCCAAGGGTGGTCATATCAGGTACGACCCCGAAGTATTCCTGTGCCCCTCCCATTGCGAGCCTGAACCCGGTGATAACCTCATCGAATATAAGAAGCACATCGTTTTCCTGAGTAAGCTTCCTGAGTTCTTCAAGATAGCTAGGTTGGGGAGTTATCGGACCTATGTTCCCGAGCACGGGCTCTATTATTACAGCAGCCAGCTCGTCCCTGTTCTTCTCCACAAGCTCGGACATCGTTTCAATATCATTGTACGGAGCCTGCAAAGTATATTTTGTGAAATCTGCAGGAATTCCCAGAGAATCAGGTTCTCCAAGAGTTGTAGCTCCTGACCCGGCTTTTACCAGCACCGCATCATGAGCTCCATGAAAACCGCCTTCAATTTTGATAAATTTGTTTCTGCCCGTAAAGCCGCGAGCAAGGCGAAGAGCACTCATTGTAGCTTCAGTGCCTGTGGACACAAAACGCAGCATATCAATACTGGGATAATAACCTGCAATCTTATCTGCAAGGGTTACTTCAAGCTCAGTAGGGGTTCCGTAGAGCCAACCTTTATCAAGCTGGGCTTTAATTGCCTCTTTTATTACTGGATGATTGTGCCCAAGAATTGCAGGACCATAAGCCAGACAGTAATCGATGTACTCATTCCCGTCGAGGTCCTTTATTTTTGAGCCATCGGCGGATGCCGTATAGAAAGGATAGGGCTTAATTGCACGTACAGGGCTGCTTACCCCACCCGGAATAAGGGCCTTTGCCTTCTCATACATCTGTCTGGACTTCTCAAGTGTTACCTCAGATACCATGAAAATCTCACCGAAATGGACTGAAAATCTTTAATAGTTATTCATAAATTTAAGTGAAATATTGTAAACTTAAGCGAAGTATTCGTAAACTAAGTGAAGTGCTGGGTTGAACTTAAATTGTATATTAAACTAAACTTATAATTATAAATATTATTGAAATTTAGATTTATGAATTTAGGAGTAAAACTTACTCCTTTATTGAACCCTTTTCTATCTTATTTTTTATCTTATAACAGAGTCTTCCCCTATTAAGCATTTATTGATAGGATTGATGAGCAAGTTTGTGAAATGGGCAATGGGCCTGAAAGACAGAAGAAAGGCTTGAAAGACAGGAAGGGTGAAAGAAGGATAACAGAATAAATATCCTGAAAATCAGGAGCGCCTGAGTAGAGGCGCTTACTTCAACATGCGGGCAGCATCCTTTGCGAAGTAGGTAATGATAATATCCGCCCCTGCCCTTTTTATAGAGATGAGAGATTCATACATTGCTTTCTTTTCATCAAGCCAGCCGTTAGCTGCGGCGGCTTTGAGCATGGCGTACTCCCCGCTAACATTGTATGCGGCTGTTGGCATCTGGTATTCCGTCTTGACCCGGTAGATAATATCAAGGTAAGGAAGGGCTGGCTTTACCATTATTATATCTGCGCCTTCGGCCACATCAAGGGTTACTTCCCTGAGAGCTTCATCACTGTTTGCAGGGTCCATCTGATAGGTGGAGCGGTCTCCGAAAGAATACCCAGACTCAGCGGCTTCCCTGAAAGGCCCGTAGAAAGAAGAGTGGTATTTTGCGGCATAGGACATGATCGGAATATTCTCAAATCCGCTCAGGTCAAGTGCTTGCCTGATGGCTCCTACCATTCCATCCATCATTCCTGAAGGGGCTACCATGTCAGCGCCTGCTTTTGCATGACTCACTGCGATTTTTCCGAGAACCTCAAGAGTGGGATCATTCAGGATTTCTTTTGTTTCAAAATCAATGATTCCGCAGTGCCCATGGCTTGTGTACTCACACATACAGATGTCCGTAATCACCACAAGTTCATCTCCGAGCTCGGCTTTGATTTTCCTAATAGCCTCCTGGATGACATCAGTTTCCCCACATGAGGAACTACCTTCCGCGTCCTTGAATGCAGGCACTCCGAAGATGATTACTGCAGGGATTCCGAGTTCTGCAATTTCTTTTGCCTCTTTTGCAACCTCTGAGAGAGGGAAGCTGTATACGCCGGGCATGGAAGAAATTTCAATAGCGGAGTCGATAGTCTCATTCACGAAAATAGGCTGAACCAGGTCATCTAAGGATAAGGTATTTTCACACACAAGGTTCTTGATTTTTCCTTTTCTCAATCGTCTCAACCTGATATCTGGAAACATTTGATCACTTCTGTTACTGCGAATTTTATTTAGCTTCTTACGAATTTCACTGCTTCTTACGAATCTTACTTATTTCTGATTATTTTCTTATAACTTGCCTTTTTCAGAGACACGGTTTAACTCATTTCCACAAACGGGTTTCATTTGTTCCACCCTTGCCTTTTCTTTTTCGAGGCAGAAAACTCTTGAAACTACTTCAAGGAATTCTTCATTTCCAAGTTCTGCAGCCTGGCGGAGAACTTTGGTAGGCTCGGCAAGGATTTTGTTAACAATGGAATGGGTAAGGTCATCAAGCACTTCGGTTTCAATTTCCCCTATGGTATGATAGGCGCAAAGTCTGTTGACTGCTTTTTCCCTTTCCCGTATCCTGACATCGTATACCTGCCTGTAAAGATCAGAAATAATTTTGTCGGCTTTCTGGCGCTTATAATGGATATTTAAAAGCCTGATTTCTTCCTGAATTATAGCTTCAGCTTTTCTAGCTTCCTCTTTCCTTATTTTGAGCGTCCTTTCGCTGATTACCCTGAGGTTGTCAATATTGCACAGTTCGACGCTCTCAAGTTCAGTAACTGATTCCTCAATATCCCTGGGATTCGCTATATCGATTAAAAGGAACTTACGGGTTTTATCCCGGTCTTTTATAGCCTTTTCAACCATTTCCCGGGTTAAAATATAATGGGGAGCGCCTGTGCCACTGATTACGACATCTGCGTCTTTAAGGTAAGTCTGGACATCATCAAGCCTGACTGCATGCCCTCCAAGTTCGTAAGCAATTTCTTCGGCTTTTTTAAAGGTACGGTTAGCAATGTATATTGCCTCGATATCCTTTTCAGCCAGGGCTTTTGCGACAAGAACTCCGATTTCTCCTGCCCCTATCACGAGCACGGATTTCCCTGTGAGCCCTTCCAGAATATCCTCTGCGAGATCCACAGCTGCAGAGCCTATGGAAACCGAACCTTTATTGATTCTGGTCTCATTACGGATACGTTTTCCTACCTGAATAGCCTTTTCAAAGGCAGTGTCAAGGATTTTCCCGGTCGTTCCCGTTTTTTTGGAATAAGCATAGAGTTCTTTTATCTGCCCTAGAATCTGGTCTTCCCCAACAATCATGGATTCAAGCCCACCTGCAAGCCTGAGCAGGTGTTCAAGGGACTCGTCATGCCCATAAAAATCAATAATATGGGTGGAAGCTCCCATTTCCTTTGCAAAAGAGAAAAGTAAACTGCTGCTCTTGGGGGAAACAACGTAAATTTCAACACGGTTGCAGGTTTTTAAGACAACACACTCATAAACAAACTCACGATTATACAGATTATGGAGCAGACCGTCCAGATCTCCATGCCAGGCAGACTCCATTTCTTCAACTTTTGCTTTTTTATGGGATATAACCATACTTGAGATTTCTGTCACAGAGAGCCTCCGGATAGAATGAATATAAGAATAGAATGATAATATAAGGAGTTGTAAATTAAGCTTTGTCCATAACTCCTACCTTTTTTCACCAAACGATTTTTAATTACAGAATATTTTGATTTAAAGTTTCCATTTACGAAGTTTCTTGATTCTGAAAGTATTTCAATTTAGGGAATTTCTTCAAGAGTTTTTTGATTCAGAGAGCCTCTTCCGTAATCTTAAAGATTTCAGTTTCCTGCCAGTTCCTTCACTTCCTTCCAGGCTTACTTGCCGGAATTTTCCAGGCATTCTGAAATTATTGCGTGTGCCCTTTCGGCTGCTTTTTCATAAGACTCAGAAAACCCATTCCAGACCTCCTCGCTTTCAAGGATTTTCCAGAGAATTGTCTTTCTTTTCCTCTGTTCTGCCACATGTTGCTTCAGGTAACTCCTTGTCTCATCCTGAAGCCGTATCATGTCAGAATATTCAGGAGTTATCAAGGTTTCGATTTGCCTGCGAGTATATTTTGAGACTGCAGGACTGTGGCCTAGAGTAGAAATTCCGATAACGAGGTCTTCTCTTTTTATAACTGATGGAATTACAACACTACCTAAAGCGTCTACCTGATTAATCAAAATATCGCTTTCCCTTGCAATGGCAGTTATCTTCTGGTTAAGCTCAAAATTACTTGTTGCGGGTATGACAATGAAGGCTCCTGAAATGAGCTCCCTGAGTTCGGAATCCGAGGCCTCAAGCAGGTCAATCCGAACAAGCTTTACCTGCCCTGAAGCCTCAAGCTCCTGCAGCTGCTGAGAGAATTCAAGACTAGCAATAAGGGTATCTGCACAGCTTGAGAAAAGTTCGGCTTTGCGTTCACCAACTGAGCCCCCTCCAAAGATAACGATCTTCCTGCCAGATAAATCAAGCATAAGCGGGAGAAAATTATTTGTTTCAGCCATAGCTAGGAACCTCGCAATAAAAGATATTAGGACCAGTTACACAAGCCTTTTGGAAAAAGGCTTGAGCGAAAAGCTAGGAACATCACAGTGAAAGATATTAAGGCCAGACCCTTATAGCCTGACCCCGGTTTTTTTGAATTCACGTTCACTGAAAATGAGGGTATAATCCTTAATTCCGGCAGCTTCCGAGAGCCTAACAGCTACCTCTTCACAGTCCTCTGGAGTATAAGAGTGAACCATGGTGAACAGATTATACGGCCAGTTAGGATAGCGCGGGCGCTCATAGCAGTGAGTAACTTCAGGGAACTCGGCCATTATTGCCCCTACTTTTTCTACCCTTTCACTAGGCACGTTCCAGACACACATAGCATTGGCTGTGATTCCTATTGTCCTGTGTCCTATCGAAGCTGCAAAACGCCGAATTTTTCCGACATTCTGAAGGCGTTTAAGCCTGTCAACTACCTCCTGTTCGCTGATTCCAAGTTCAGCAGCAAAATCCTTGAAAGGAGAATGAGTTATAGGAATTCCGTCCTGCACAAGCTTGAGCAGTTTAATATCCATATTATCCATTTCTCTTCACCTGATGTCGAATTTCACCTGGATTTTAAACAGGCGCTTTGTAGGGAGATCCATCAAGGGACAACCTGTATTTTCCTGAATTTCCTCGATAATTTCTTCAAGCCTGATTTTATTGGGAGCTGAGAGTGTAAACCAGAGGTTATATTTTGCAGCACTTCGGAGGTAATTGTGGGAGACTTCAGGGTATTCATTTATAAAATTTGCAACTTCCTCAATGCGGGGCTCAGGCACCTTCATAGCTACGAGTGTACTTGCTCCACCCATTTTTTTGGTGCTGAGGATAGGGCCTATTCTCCTTATTGCCCCTATCCCGTAGAGATCGCGCAGCCTTTCAATGACTTCGGTTTCAGGCAGTCCGAGGATTTCCCCTAACCTTGCAAAAGGCTCAACTTCTAGGGGGATTTCCTGCTGGACATGGTTAAGGATTTTCTTGTCAATTTCATCAAGTTCGATTTCTGGACCTTCCCCATCATAAGGCTGCATTTCAAAGGAAAAATCGGCATCCTCTTCCTGGAACCGATTATCATAATTTTCAATTTCAATCATCCTTATCACTACCATTTTTTCGGGGCTTGTAGATACAGTAAGGCTCTTCTTCAAGATAATCGCCTGTGGCAGCATAAGCTCTTGCTCTGCAGCCAGCACAGACTTTTTTATATTCGCAGATTCCACATTTGCCCTTAAGTCCTTCGGGATTCCTGAGTTTTGCAAAAACTTCGGAGTTTTCCCAGATTTCCCTGAAGGGTTTTTCCCTTAGATTTCCAGCAAGTACAGGCAGATAGCCGCAAGGATAAACCTTTCCCACACTTGATACAAAACAGAAACCTGTGCCTCCGAGGCAGCCTTTTGTCATTGCCTCATAGCCATGAGTCTTAACCGAGATCTCAATGCCTTCTTTCTTTGCCTGCTGGCGCATTATCCTGAAATAATGGGGGGCGCAGGTTGCTTTCAACTGGATATCCGATTTTCTCTGCATTTCATAAAACCAATGCAGAATGCGCTCATAGTCTGCTGGGGAAACCTCATCGGATTCTTCTCCCCTGCCTGTGGGCACAAGGAAAAAGACATGATACGCAACCGCTCCAAGCTCTTTTGCAAGCTCAAGAGTCTTAGGGATTTCCTCAAGGTTGTGTTTTGAAATCGTAGTATTAATCTGGAAAGGAAAATCTGTTTTTCTTAGGACTTCAATGCCTGCAAGCGTTCTTTCAAAAGCTCCTGGCATGCCCCTGAAATTGTCATGTGTTTCTGCAGTCGCCCCGTCAATGCTGATGCTAAGCCGCTGAACGCCTGCGTCTCTCAGTTTCTCGACAATTCCAAGCGTAAGAAGTGTACCGTTTGTTGCAAGCACAACTCGAAGTCCGGCATCAGTGCCGTAACGGGCAATTTCAAAAACGTCATGCCTTATTAGAGGTTCGCCTCCGCTCAGGATGAGAATGGGTTTTCCAAGCCCTGTTACTTCATCAATGAAATCTTTAGCTTCATCAGTTGTAAGCTCACCTGCCGGAACTGAGGAAGTGGAAGCTCCCCTGCAGTGCACGCAGTTCAGGTTACACCCCGCAGTCAGTTCCCATGCGATAAGTCTTGGTGCATTTTTCATGGCAATCATAAATTAACAGTTTATATTAATGTATTCAAAGTTTAATGAGATTTACAAATTAACAATAATTAGGAAGTTAAAGTCACATCTTGAAGATTGAATAGTGGCAAGATCAACTTCATTGGAATTAATCAGATTGAAACTTAAAAGATTTGGGTTTGAAACCTGAGAGGTCATATCAATAAGGTAATATTAATAATCTGCCATGTTTGTATGATTCCCTAAATATAGATTTATTATGAGAATCCAGGATTTCTCTATAGATACGTCATGGGTTACTACGTCATGGTTTTTAATTCGAAAAAATGATCTAATGCTGGACTACTGAGAAGGAATATCAATGCATAGTAACCCATAATTGCAGCTATAGGTATAATCAGCAAGAGGAAAAGTATTTTTCTAAAATTTTTCATTTGAAATCCATTCGTTATATTTTTACTGTAATATTGCACTTGAGAAGACAGTTATGCAAATTGTTAATGAGTGTAAACAAAGTGGGTTTTGGGATAAGCTCCTCTCGAAATTTGACGTTACATACAATTTATTCTCATTAAAAAATAAATAGAAATAATTATAATGTATCCACCGGCTATGTTGAAAGAATAAGGAATAGTAATATTTAATAAGAAAGTTATTATTGTTATAAAAAGCCACAGAAGAAAGCCTATTAATGCGCTTTTCATACCGATAATATCGCGATTTTTTTCAATTCCATTTATATTCTTACTATATATTAAGTAGTGTCCAAAAACTAAAAAAAATAAGATAAGACCTGCTACAAGCCATTGATCTATCTGACCCCAATATTGAGCCTTGATTATCTTGTTGCCATTTACAATAATCGTTTCTGAAAACAATAACATTTTTATTTTATCTATGAATATGAGCCAAAAATAAAATAATAAAATTCCAAATAAAACTCCAACTACTTCCTGAGTTTTATTCTGAATTGAATATGTCATACAATAAAACCTCTCGAGCCTATCACAAAACTCAAACTGTGTCTCCCGATTTTAAATTCCCAATAACTAATAGGGTTTCCGATTACAAAACACCGTTAGATTGTTAATTATGTTAAACACTTGTTTTGAGATGAACTCTAAGTTAATAATCTGAATTAGAAAAAGCTCTAAAATATAAAATAAAGAATGTAATAAGAATTCAGACAATTAGGTATTTTCTGTCTTTGATTGGGGTTCTGCTATCAACACCAAGTATTCCAGCAATCTCGATGCCTTCACTTCCTATTTCTGCAAGCTGGGCATAGATCTCAGCCCTTGTTATATATTTTTCAGTCCGTGTGCCATCAGCTTCTTCCATTTTGATGATTATTTCCTCTTTATTGTGCCCTCTTGCTAAGCACTCCTGGATAATTACACCATACTGTTCGGCAATCACTTTCAGGCAATCGAAGATTTGGTTTGTGGAGACTGCATCCTCTTCATCAAGGAGGACTTTTGAAAGGGTATAAGTGTGAACATGTGTCTTGAGGTAGGCCTGAATTTTTTCAGGAATGCTTAACAGGCTTTTTATATCAATAAAAGGCTCAAGCGCTTTATCTGCGGTGATTTCCTTGTCGTCTTCGTATACAAAATACCTATGTTCTCCACCTTCTATCTTGAATTTCCGGTTTGATTTTTTGTTTTCAAGGACTATGCGCACGTTTTCCTGAGTGTCATATTCCAGGAAACTAATAAGGAACTCGGAGAGATCCTGCATTTTTATTTTATCTTCTTTTCGCAGGATGCCTGCCCGCGTCCATCCTGGCAGGCTTAGATTTCCAAGCAGTTTTTCTACTGTCAGAGTCTCTTCTGTAAATCCTAGCTTGTAATGGTACTGCAAGCCTGAGACCCAACCATCCATTTCTCCTGAAATACCGCTTGAATTACTGGAAAGCTCGAGTCTCTTTTCAGCTCCATAAACTCCTGAGATTAAAAAACTGCTAAGAACTTCAAGTATCTCTTCTTCATAATTTTTATATTCATTAGGAGTTCTGTTTTCTATTTTTGTCCACTCGGTCTCAAGAGCTCCTCTCTTTCTCCTAAGATCCTCACTGCAGGTTTGCATGACTGCATTAGCACAGGGTACAACATCTTCAATATCAATTTCGTTTACTAATTTTCTAAGTAATACTTCAAGTCTCTCTTCGAAATAGTTCATTCCTTCTATTCTTTTCTTCAATTCCTGGAATGTTTCTTTGTGCCTACACTTTATCTCTATTATGGAATTTTCCAGAGGGATCACTCTAGAAGCTATATCTAAAAAAGTTTTCAGATCCTCAATGAAATCCAACTGTACAGGCAGTTCCGTAGAGTCCTGGTAAACATATTTCATAAAGGCACCCTGGATAACTTAACAACACTTCAAATATTCTCTATGACTTATAGCTATATAACATTTTATCCAGAAGCTTCTTTCAATATTCAAGAATTATTTAATAAGGAGTCTCTGATCTTATACGAACTCGTGTCTATAGACTACACAAACAAATGTTTCAGACCAATATTTTCTTTAAAATGGCCTAGAAGACTAGGCCATTTTATAATTTAAAGAAGAATTTCCCGGACAGGGCTCAGAATCTCATTTATATATTTTGCGGCTGAATTTTTCAGGTCCAGGGGATGGACACTTTCTGCTATAAAGGCACTTTCCATTTCTTCGTAATTGTTATAAGATAAATTCCCACCGAACTTTTCAGGTCTCTCTATGATAACAGTTTCGTATCTGGGGAATATATGGTAACGGAAAAGGGCCAGAATCGGGTTTTCTTCAGTATCTCCTATCTTGCAGTAGGCTTTCTTAAACTTTCTATAAATTTCTTCTTCCGTATCATCCACTGATATGAAGTTATCCTTTGAGGAAGCCATCTTGGTTCCATCTAATCCGAGGAGGATTGGAGTATGAATGCAGATAGGTGTTTCGAATCCAAGACTCTTTAAGTTTTCACGGGCAAGCATATGGATTTTCCTCTGGTCAATGCCTCCAACTGCGATATCGACTCCAAGCATAACGATATCAATAGCCTGCATTAGTGGATAAACCATTTGGGAAACGGTTGGGTCATCCATAGCACGCCCGACTTCATCCATACTCCTGCGTGCCCTGTTAAGTGTTACTGCCCTTGAAAGTTTGAGAACATTTAGCATGTACTCTGCTCCAAGCTGATATTCAGACCCGTAAACGAAATTTGTTTTTTCTTCATCAAGCCCAAGGGCAATAAAGCAGCGCCTGTTATAATCCGCAATTTTTCGGACTTCTTCAAGCGTGCCCTTCTTATTGAGATAAGCATGTACATCCGCAAGCAGGACAGTAATTTCAAATCCGGCTTTTTGCAAATCAATCAGCTTATTAACTGTAAGAACATGCCCCATATGGATTTTTCCACTTGGTTCATATCCTACATAGGCGCGAGGGGCTTCTTTTTTATTAAGGAGTTCTTCAAGTTCGCCTTCAGTTACAATTTCTTGAACATTTCTTTTTATAAGTTCGAGTCTGTCCATTGCTTCTACATTCCTTTTGTTTTCATATCCTCAAAATCCGAATCCCTATTAATAAGTTTCTCTAAAAACACAATGCCTTCTTCGGATTTAAAATTGGGGACTTCCCAATTCTGAACGACCTTTCTGCGCAGAGATTTCATCTCTTTACCAAGTACGGGATTAAAACCAGAAATTTCGTATTCCTCTTTAGAAATAATAACTCCTCTCCTTTGCCAGGCAGGAAGCGTTGCAAGATTTATCCCCCTCGAAAAAAGCATTTCATGGATCTCCCATTCTTTTCTTCCTTTAAGGTATTTCGAAGCTTCGGTCTTATCCATACCCTCCCCCCTCAAGGTATAATATCCCCAACCTGCCACGAAATTGCGCCAGGCTTCAAGTTGCCTCCAGTGAAAATACGCAGGAATTTCTTCTTTTTGAAGGACTATTATTCTGGAGTCAAAAGCTACAGGCTCTTCAAGCTGCAGGTTTATAGTAAATGCGCTCCCCAGAAAGCTTGCCACGATAGAGTCGATTTTTTCTACTCTACCCTCAAAGGGAAGTTCAGTAAAAAGAAAACTTATTTCATCCGAAAAAGTATAGGCAAAGAGGGGGCCTAAACCACTTTTCTTAATAAAAAGTTCAGCAGCATCCGCCATCGCCCTGGCGAAGGTTTGGTCATAGGGTTTTCTAAAGCCTGGGTCCGAAAGCGTATTTTTAAAATTCCTGCCGTCCGCGCGCACAACCACTGGAGGGATACAGCGCATCTCAGCGTAAATTTCCCGCTTTTTCATATACCTTTTAAAATTTATTTAATCTTCTTTTCGCTTCTTATATCTCTGGATAACATCTCTTACTATAATAATGTCCGCTGCCGTTATAACCCATCGGTAGGGAATAATTACGCCTCTGCTAGTCAGATCAAAAAGTTCTCTGTTGATGTCCGAAATAGCAAGCCCAGTAACTTTTTGCTCCTCTATATCAATTACGAAGTCCTGCAACTTCCCTACATAAACACCTGTGTTTGTGTACACATTTAAACCAAAAAGTGATGTAAGTTCTGCGCGCATTATATCCCTGCTTTCTAAATTAATTTAAATCTTTCTCCTAACCTTATAGGAAAAACATACTTATATATCTTACAGTTTTTCAGACTTTATAGACTAAAGTTTTTATTTTCATTTTGAAGTATAGCCTAATTTTTTCAGTCAATATTTATAATATGTAGTCTTATTATAATCTAGCGAGAGACAAAAAGTTTTAGCTTTATTAAATTCGTTATCCAGCGTTTGAATGAAGAAGAGTAGCTTTAGTTCTATTAAACCGCTTTTTCTAGTTCACCGGTAAATCTTAGTTTATATATTAGGGAGTTTTAGACTTTATACAAGTTTCTTTTTACTATAGTTTACTTATCTTTTGTTTGCTTATCTTTTGTTTGCTTATCTTTTGTTTGTTTATCTTTTAACCTCAGTTTTTTCATTATTCAAGTCTGTCCTTTTATTGTCCTTTTATACCTCTAGCTGGGAAATCACCTTTCGGATAGTTTCTGAGGATTTCCTCAGGATCTCATATTGGCTTTCATCGAGTTTGAGTTCAAGAATTTCTTCAACTCCAGTTGCCCCAAGCTTCACAGGCACACCAAAATAAATGCCTTCCTGACCGTATTGTCCCTCCAGATAAGCCGATGCAGGCAATATTCTCTTTGAGTCTTTAATCACAGCTTCTGCCATTGAGACGATAGCTGCTGAAGGGGCATAAAAGGCGCTGCCCTGTTTAAGGAGGTCTACAATCTCAGCTCCTCCATTTACTGTCCTCTCTACCAGTCTGGTAATCCTATCATCCGGAAGCAGGTCTGTTAATGGAATTCCTGATACGGTTGTATACTGGGGGAGAGGTACCATGAGATCTCCGTGTCCACCTATAACCATCGCCTGCACGTCTTTTCTCGAGCATTTCAGTTCTTCTGCAATAAAGCTTGCAAAACGTCCCGAATCCAGAACTCCGCTCATCCCGAAGACTTTCTTTGTCTCAAAGCCTGTAGCTCTCATAGTTACATAGGTGATAATGTCGAGTGGATTTGTGACACTAATTACTATGGATTCTGGGGCATACTTTGCAATATTCCTGGAAGCCTCTGTTATTATTTTGGAATTTGTTTTGATCAAATCTTCCCGACTCATACCGGGTTTTCTTGCAATCCCAGCTGTAATAATTACAAGATCAGAGTCTGCTATATCAGCATAATCATTAGTTCCAATTATATGTGTGTCATAACCCTTTATTGCGCCTGCTTGCATAAGATCGAGGGCCTTGCCTTGGGGTAGTCCTTCTACAATATCTGTCATGACGATTTCGCCAAGTTCAAGTTCAGCTAGCCGCTGGACTGTAGTCGCCCCTACATTTCCTGCACCAATCACGGAAATTTTAGTCATTAACTGTACACCTGCATTAAACAATTTATTTTAGGATAACTTTTAAACTTTCAACTTTAATAATTTGTGCTGTAACGTGCTCTTTATCATAGACAAGCTATTATCTTTATATTTGTCTGTCCTCGTATATCTTTATAATATTTCTTTCCATTGAGTTTTTATATTTATTGTTTTTCTTAAGAAGACTTTCACATTTCATGCAACATTTTTATTAAACATTACCTCTAAATAGTCCAGAGGAAACATGCTGAATAATACATACATTCATATCCCAGGCATAGGGAAAGGCCTTGAAAAGAAAATCTGGGCTCAAGGAATACAAACATGGGAAGAATTTCTCGAGATGGAAGACAGGGTCGCTATACCTTCATCACGAAAAGCCAGAATTTGTGATGAGGTAAGAATATCTTCTAAACACCTGGCAGCGAAAGATCACTGTTTTTTTTCGCAATGCCTTCCTTCTGCGGAACATTGGAGAGCATATTCCTCATTTTCCGATTCCGCTGCATTTGTAGATATCGAAACAACGGGACTTTCTAAGTCCCGGGACGAAATAACTGTTGTGGGTATTTACGACGGAAAAGAATCAAAGACTTATGTAAAAGATATTAACCTTGATGACGTCGTAGAAGAACTTTCAAAGTACAGGTTACTTGTATCCTTCAACGGTGCTCGTTTTGATTTACCTTTCATAAAATCCGAATTTCCTGAAATTGAGTTCAATCAGCTCCACATTGACCTCATGTATCCTTTAAGGCGAATTGGATACAGTGGAGGTCTAAAAAACATCGAGAAGTTACTTGGAATCTCCCGAGGTGATGATACCAAAGGTTTGACTGGGTTTGATGCGGTAAGACTTTGGAAACAATATGAAAGAGGAAATCAGGAATCTCTGGAAAAACTTATAAAGTACAACAGAGAGGATATAGTTAATTTGAAAACTATTGTAGAGCTTACCTACCCTAAAATGGTTGAAAAAACTCTCAAGGCCTAAGTGGTAAAAACTCCAGATTCGGATTTGCAAAAAGCAAACATCAGGCAGCAAATAATGCTTTTCGTCAGTTCATTTATATACTTATACTACAGCTTTTAATAGTCAACCCTGTTAATGTTTTGGTAGATATGTATGGCATCTCTTGGTTGCAATTCGATTAATAGTATACTCTTGCTTACAATTTAAATAATAAAATATCTTGTTTGTAATTTAAATAATTCTTGTTTGTAATTTAAACAATATTTGTGTGCTCTGATAGGAAAGGGGTATTAATGGAAGTAACGCTGAAGTTCGGGGATAAAGTCACCATAGCAGATGTGAGGAAACTCCATGATATGGAAGATGTAATGTTTGATAAGGAATGGTTCGAAGAAACAGAGGTAAGAGATCAAGACGTATACTACATGTTCCGCGATCTTGTGAAAAATGACTCTGACCTTGAAACAATTAAAGCTCATCACTTAAGGTATGACATTACTATAATTCCTTCAGGGATGCTTGGATCTGAATATATTAAAACTGTGGGTCACTACCATCCTCGTGTTCCAGGAACAGATACTTCCTATCCTGAGATTTATCAGGTACTTGAAGGTTCGGCTACCTATCTCCTGCAAAAGGTAAAAAATGGAGAGGAGGATCTTGTTCTGGATGTTGTAGTCATTACAGCGAAAAAAGGAGATTTAGTGCTTGTTCCTCCTGGGTATGGGCATGTAACCATAAACGCTTCCAATAAATCTCTTGAAATGGCGAACTGGGTTTGTCGTGATTTTAACTCGGTCTATGAACCTATAAAAAGACTTTCAGGTGCCTCTTACTTTCTTCTTAAAGACGGTTTTGTCAAAAACCCCCTTTACAGGAATATCCCGCCTATCCGTCATCTTAAACCTCTAGCACACGGTGAGCTAGGGCTAAATTCTGGAGAAGACATGTATGAGCTTATACATAAGCCTGAAAAACTCAGATTTTTGACAGCTCCACAAGATTTTGCAGGGTTCTTAACAGGAGTGCTAGAAGAATCAAGTTATTCCCCAGCTTAAAAGAGCCTTATTAAACAAACTATACCTTTTATTTTCTCTATCCTTGCAGCTATCTCAGAATAACCTTAATTTTAACTATCTTTTTATCTTTCCTGTACCAAGGTAGAACCACCAAGCTGGAACCCAATCTTTGGAGCGAGCGAGAGCTCAAAGATTAAGGTAACAAAACAAAATAAGCAATGAAGACAAAGAATAGCAATCAAGTCTTGAAACTTGTTGCGGTAAACAATACATAACTTATAATAGGTATAAATTCCTTCAATTACTGGAGGTTTGAGATGCAAAAAAATGGTTACCGTATCCAATTTACATCATCCAGAATAAAGGATTTAATGTACAGGACCACATTTGATCCTAAGAAAATGGATGGAGATGTCATACTTAATCTCTCACTTATTGATAAAAAAGATCTGGATGACGTGCTTGGAATCTTCAAAATGGTAATTTCAAGTGGGCTTTCGGTAACTCCGTATGTTAAGATAGTTTCCGAAGGAGAATCTATAGGGAATCTGACTATTGAAAAAGGAAAAGTAGGCATAGGGACAGTTTGCAGCATTACGATTGACGGCGTATTGCTTAAGGCAGGAATTCCTATAAACCCCAAGCTTGGAGGAGTTGTTCAGATCCGAAATGGAATTCCGGTACGTTTTACTGATGTTCTGACCTATGTAAGTACAACAGTAGATCCGCTTGAAATTCTGATGTCACAGGGTATTACTTCTGTATCGGAAATGCTCAGAACAGGCTCTGGTAAAATTCTTGCAAATCTAAGGGAGGCTCCTATGGTTGCAAGAGACCAAATTGAAAGCTGCCTTTCTGACCTTCTGGATGCAGGCTTCAGTGGAATCCTTGAAGTCGGAGAACCCAATACCCGAGTTCTGGATGTTCCTATCGAGAGAGATCATCTTGGAATAGTTGTTATAGGAGGAACAAACCCTATGGCTGTTGTGCAGGAATACGGGATTGCTATAGATACCAGTGCAATGTCAAGATTAATTTCGTTTAAAGAAATGAGCAGGATTGAAGATCTGGTTTAAGGCTCAATGTAAATCTCATTTCCAATAGTACATTTCATTCTCAAAGTCTATTTGTTCTATTCAATTCTTTATTTGCTATTCAATTCTTTATTTACTATTCAATTCACTTTTTCAGAGCTACTTCCTAAGGCTTGCTTCTTTACTTTGAACATGCCTTTCTTCGCATTTGTTCTCCTATAAACAAATCCAGTTTTCTTGCAAACTCTTCTTTTTTGCCATCAGGAATTGTTGCTCCTGCTGCAATATCATGTCCGCCGCCTGCACCTCCCACTTCAGCCGAGACCATCGACATGGCCTCCGAAAGGTTAACTCCCCTGCGGATCAGATCTTGCGTTCCCCTGGCTGAAACTTTGATTCCTCCTTCAGCTTTCGCAAAAGCAATGATTGGAAGATTTCTGTTTTCAACTAATGTAGAACTCATGCCTGCAATAATTCCCACAATAGTTTCTTTTATTTCCGAGCCTGCATCGAAGTACTGGATGTTTTCAAGCTGGACAACCCCATTTTCTTTAACGTAGGTGAGTCCGTTAACAAGGTTCTGTCTATGCTCGGCAAGCAGTTTGCGGGCATCTTCATAGGCTTCTTCTCTATTTCCCATACAGACCGCAAGTCCGATCTCAGCATGACCGTAGCGTGCAGTGGCGTTAAGAAGAGTAGAAAACTCTGAAGCATCTCTCATTTCCGTACCTTCTTTTTCTCTCAGAAGGACATAGACTTCACCTATCAGGCGCTCGATCTTGTACGAAGGCATACCTGATTTCAGGCAGTACTGGAAAAGCCCTGAGACAACTTTCTGTTTTTCCGGAATTTCAAGGTCAATCCAGCGTCTCAAGCGTTCATCCTGGCTGAAGCTAATGTTAAGGGAGTGAAGAAATTCAATGCAAGCTTCTTCGTCTCCTGTAAGCCCGGGAAGGTAGGGGTCTGAAGAATATTGCATCAATTTATGAATTGGGCGGGTTTGCTTTCCAAAAAGAGTCAGGTCCTTTTTAAACTCAAGATTGCCTCCTTTGGCTCCTTCTTTCAAAATTTCCCTGTTGATTCCTACAAGCTGCCCCATTTTCAGGTGCTGCATGTCCCCAATTGCTCCTACTATTGCCAGAGAAGAAAGATCCTGATTTTTCCCAAGAGCTGTAGCCAGCAGGTAAGTACTTCCCGAGCCGCTTAATTCATAGGAACCATTTGCTCCGAAAAGGTGGGGGTTCAGATGGAATTGATGGTTTCCCTGAGGCTGATGATGATCTGAGATCACTGCATTTATCCCGCGAGATTTTATCTGTTCACACATCCCGCTGCCCAGGTCCGTAAATATGACAATGTTATGGTTTTGATCTGCGATGGTGTCAAGAGCCTTTTCATCAAGCTGCTTGACAAAACGTGTCGTATATTCGAAATTGCCCCTTTCAAGGGCAGTGCAGATAATTCCTGCAGAAGTCAACCCGTCAGCATCAATATGGGACACGACGTGGACTGATTTATATTTCTTAATCTCTTCGGCACATCTTACTGCTTCTTTATGAAGGGCTTTTATTGTCTCAGACATTATTCTCTCCACGGTTTTCTGCTTGCCTCAATTTAACCACTTTCTCTAATTTTACTTTCTTTCCCATTCCTTCGGGTCAACCCTATAATCTTTTCCTTCTCTTTTTATTTCAGGAAAACTTCGGATTTCCTCTAATGTAAGTTTGAGATTTTGAGCAAGATACTCTTTTTCTAGCTCATCCCAGGGAATCATATATGCTTCCCTATTATACCCGGCTCCCATGCGAAGTTCCACTGCAAGAAATCCGCGTCTTCCTGATTTATTCAGATAGTCTGAAATTCTTTCTATCTGGTGAACTCCATTTTTATCCACTGTAAAATGCTGAGAGAAATAAAGTGCATTTGCCCCTTTATCTACAGAAATGCTTTTGCATTCAATTCCAAGGTATAAATCCGGATTAAGAGAATCTACAAGTACATCAAGGAATTGTGGAGTGAATCTATGTTGTTTAAGTCTATATGAAATAGCTCTTATCCCTTTCTCTTCAATGTATGTATTAAATGAATTTACAAGCATGCGTTCAAAATCGGTCATGAAATCCTGTTAAATGTTATCACTATTTTACTTAAGCCTTTTACTGCGAACGCAGTTCTTTTTTCTTTGAATAGGCATAAGTAGGGTTTTTAGCCAGCCGGTGATAGTTAGATATTTCCAGATTCTGGTCAAAGAGTATGAAATATTTTCTAAGGTGCTTACTCGAAAGTTAAAAAGAGTTTGAACAAGCAATTAATTTAAACAAGCAATTAATTTAAACAAGCAATTAATTTAAACAAGCAATTAATTTAAACAAGTAATCAATTTGAACAAGTGATCAATTTGAATATTGCAATTGTTTGAATAATGTGGTCAATTTGAGGGATACACTTCATAAAAATGCCGACCAGGATCTGATCGGCTTATATGTTTCTTTAATTTGATATTATGAAATTTACAAAGTCTGGACTGAGCCTTGTTTCTCTTACAAGCTTTTCAACAGTGTCTTCGTCGGAAAGTCCTTCTTCTTTTAGTTCCTGTATGCGGTCAAAAACACGCTGAGATACTTCAGAGTACTCATTAATATCTTTTCTGTGACCCCATACATCGCCCTCAAGTAAAGCAATGTTCTGCATGGAAAGATACATCTGTGCAGAGCTGGAAATTGTTTTCTTGTATGAACTTGGGATGTGGATCGCTTTCACCTCTGGACACTTCATGATGAGTTTAAAAATGTCCTTGTTAGATGGTCTGAATGCAAGATGGACAATTTCTTCGTCAAGCTTTAAAGTGTCTATTTCTTCTTTTGAACTTACAACTCTAATTCTCATTTTTTATCACCGTTCTTTTCCAGGTACCTTAGGTGTTTTAGAGTCCTTTAGGATTCTTTAGGGACATCTTAGGGTTTCATGTCTTAGGGTTTTTTTAGAATTTCTTAGAGTTATTTAGAGTTCCTCAGATTCTCTTCAACGTTTGTTTAAGTTTCAAGGTATTAAGAGTTCTTTGAGGATTTTTAGGGCTTTCAGAACTCTTCAACCTTTTTACGAGTTTTTGAGGTCCCCTTTAAATTTCTTAATTTTTCTATTATTACGTTTCTTTAGTTATTTTTGAATCTTTTGGATTCGTCAACTCTAAAATTCAACCCTTCTTTAGAGTCTCTTTTGAAATCTAGAGCATAAAGAACGTTTTTCAAAACATAGCGTTTTTTAATTGAGGTTTTTCGTTATGTTAAGGGTATATAGTATTTAGTTTTTTACGAACGTTTTTTATCTTCTCTTTAACTTATCTAGATTATTTTTGTAGAGGCCTGCAAATTGCTGGCTTCTATCTCTTCACTTTCTTTTTTAAGTATACCTATCAAATTCAAAAAACTTTCTCTCTTTAAAGCTTATATTTTTGAAAATTTTGAAAATTAATGTTAGTGGAATAAAGAAAACACTTTTACTTTTTTCTGGTTGTATGATGTTTTATATATTTGAAAAAAAGTAACTTTATAGATCATACTTAAACTCTTAAATAACTTTTTCAATTTTCTTTTGAGTTTATGAGCTATTTAAATAGGAACTTTCAGCCAGAGTGCCTTATTATATAAATATTCTTCATTTGAGGGCGCTTGATTGCTAAATCTAAAACTTTATTTTTCTTAGACTTAGACTTTGTCTTTCTTCTCTGATTAAACTAGAAAATCTTCTCTGATTAAACTAGAAGACCCTAAATTAAAAATAACAATCTGGCTGAAAGTCACAGGGCTCAATTTTTCAAAATTTTTGACATATATAAATTATCAAGGGCATACCCAAATTTCCGATAGTATTCTCTGGCTCCTATCCCGCTAATTATTGAAAGTTTTTGGTAGCCGTTCTCACGTGCAATTTTCTCTGCATACTCCAGAAGTTCCTTCCCATATCCCCTATGCTGCCACTCCTTTTGCTTTGCTCCTTTTCCTATAGGTACCATGGAGCCATAAACATGCAATTCTCTTATAAGGGCGGCATCCTGCAGTTCTGGACGGTAAGGGGCAGCAGGGAAGCGCAGGCGGGTAAATCCAATCAGGACATCTGCAGCAAGGTCTTCAAAAGCGATGAAATGCTCAGTGCCTCCGCAGGCTTCGTAAGTTTCGACAGTCAGCTCAATATCCTTCTCATTTATTTTTCTCCCTTTGAGGCCAGTATGTCCCACTTCTCTGCAACGGATACAGCGGCATTTTCCTCCTTTTTCTTTTAGCTTTTCTTCTGCGAGCTGTCTGAGGTTGCTCTTTCGGACGCCTGCAAAGATCTGGTGGGCTGGAATATCGCGCTGGATGCGCTGGAGCCTTACCCATTTAGGCAGAACTTTTTTTATGTTTGCAATAAGCTCGGCAGCTTCTTCGTCAGAAAGAGCCTTGTAATCTCCTGCTTCCCAGAGTCTATATAAGGGAGTTCCTTCAGTTACTAGGGTTGGATAAATCTTGAGGTAGTCAGGCCTGAAACGAGAATCTTCAAAGAGCTTTTTGAAACCTCTGAGGTCCAGCTTTGAATCCGAGCCAGGCAGGTGAGGCATCATATGGAACCCAACCTTAAATGCACTGTCTCTTAATACCTGATTAGCCCTGATAATTTCTGCAACACCGTGCCCCCTCTGCATGCGGGTGAGCACAAAGTCATAAACACTCTGAACCCCGAGTTCTACCTTAGTTCCTCCCAGCCTGAGGAATTCATCAATATGGTTTTCTGTTGCCCAGTCAGGACGTGTTTCAAATGTAATTCCTACATTGCGAATCTCGGCTTTTTCATTGGCTTTCTGTACCTCTTCAAGGGGGATATAAGGTAAAGCTTTCCCGATTTTCCAGGCGCTCTCCCTCCACTCCTTACCCGTAAAGTCATTCATTGCCTCAAGGCAGCGTTTGATAAACCATTCCTGGTAATCGAGACTGCGTGCAGAAAACGTGCCCCCCATAACTATTAGTTCCACTTTCTCTACATCATGGCCGATCTCTTTAAGCTGAGAGAGCCTGGATGTAACCTGGGCGTAAGGGTCAAACTCATGCTGAATTGCTCGCATGGCCGCAGGTTCTCTTCCCATGTAACTCTGGGGTGACTTAAAAGTGGAATTAGGACCTCCAGGACAGGGTAGACATACCCCATGTGGGCATGGAGCAGGGGAGGTCATTACAGCAATTACCGCAACTCCGGAAATCGTTCTTACAGGTTTTCGTCTCAAAAAACCTTTAATTATAGCCTGTTCTTCAGATGATCCCTGGATTATGATGTCTCCGTTCCTGGGGAGGCTGGCCAGATGATAATGCTTACTGATACTTTTTTTTACTTTATTTAGCTGGCTTTCGTTTTTGATTTCGCCTGTAAGTACCTTCTCAAGGATTTCTCTGCAGGCCTTATTATAATCATCTTCTTTCATTCAAGTTCCGTCTTTCCGGTTTTTGAGTTTCCGGCGTTTTCTTCTTATTGTAATTACAAAAAAATTAATCTTAAAGAATTTAAAAAAGATTTTATGGCTTTTGAGAAAGCCACTTGGTTTAATCTAATCTGTAATATAACGAATGCAGGAATGAGGCAGCTTAATATCTGCTACCCCAGACCTGCTTATTTTATACTTATAATTTTGTCAGTTTTTTAGCAGATATCAAACCCCAAACGCAGCGGCGTTTGATCACGCTTTTTTCTCCATAGATTAGTTTTTTAGCAGATGTCAAACCCTATAATAAAAGTTCCGAGTCCTACTGCTGGTTTAAGGCCCATTACAGACCTGATATATTCATCCGAGGGTGTGGAGGGAGATGCAAGCACAACATTGGTCACATCTTCTACACATTCCACCTCTTGGCATTTCTGAGGTGGGAGAACTACAGTTATAGGTTCTTTCTTTGCGTCTTTTGGCTTAGGCACGCTGCTCTTGTAGATTACAAAGTTTCCCATAACTAGCATATCATTACATTTTTTGCACTCTTCAAGTTTCTCGGGGTCATAAACATCTTCACCAACCTTTTCCCCATACTGCATAAGTACTACATTGGGTCCTTCAGGCCAGACATAATCCATATTAGTTGTAAAAGCTATGATTATCTGGCGCTTGAAGACTTCCTTAATCCCCTGATTGTCTCCTACGCCAAGCCCCATAAGAACCGTTCCTTCGGCTTTTTTTTCAAGCTCAATAATTTTCTCTTTGTCTTCTTCACTCAGAATATAAGTGTCTTCAACGCCTTTGATGGCTTTAATTCTGCATACGACATCCTGAATTACATTTTTACATTCCAAAGCGAATTCCCCGTGGTGTTTCTAGATCTATATTATATTATTAAGTTATATATATGATCTTATTTAATTTATTTTTATTCTTATTTTTATTTTTATATTATGTCAGACGTCTTCACCTTTTCTAACCTACTAGTCTCGCATTACGTAATTATTATATTTTTATTGCGGTTTCCTATAGGTCATTTTCCTGCACATAACTAAGGTGGTTATTTTAGGTTATATAAAAATAGTAAATGTTCTTATCGTAGATATATATAGACATTTACTAGGAGTTTAACTAGGAGTTTAAAATATGTTACTACGGTTTAAAACTACATTTTACTTTTTAAAGTCACACTTTACTTTTATTTATAGGTCCATTAATCCCTATTATAATTATTTGGGAATTCGTGGTCTTCAGATATATTGAAAAGGGCTTTGTAGAAATCCTCTGAAATAATGAATTTTCATAAATTTAAGCTGAGCAGCAAGATCTGAATATACTTATCTTTTTTCAGCCTCTTTCATCTGATGTAGATAGATTTTCTACAGAGCCTTGAAAAGCCAAGTTTATTAACTTACTTTGGAGCCGTAGTATTAGTTATGAGTAAGTATTTGACAGAAAGAATAGCTTTAAGGATAGATTTGCTTAGATAATTTGTATCTTCGTTGTTGGGGTTTGATAAGTAAACTATTTCTCAGTGGCTAGTTACCATAGTAAAAATTCATTGAGTTAGTCCTTTTTTGACACCCAAAGTTTATTATATTCAAAGTTTTAATGATATATGTAGAATTATTTTACAGGATGATCTTTTTCAAAAAGTATTGTCTAAAATTACTTCGTTTAAAGCTTATAAATATACTACCATTTTTCTATTGTTTATTATAACTATTTCGATTTAGTTTTTTATATTAACTTCGTACAAATGTCCTATCTGGAATCTTTCGACATTTATCGTTATTTGTATCGTTGTTTTGCGCTTTTCCTCTTTGATATCTCTAAAATTGACCACAAAAGATTTAATAAGGCAATTGTTTTATAGAACACTTGTAATCCAATTTAGAGGGATACAGAGGGAATGAAATCCTCTTCGGCAATAGACGAAATCTTAAAGTCTGATTTGGTGAAGAATGGTGAAACCCTTAAAGTGTTGATCCCGACACTTCTTCTTACATACGACATATCTTAACAAACATGGAGGAACAATAATATGAAGAGATTCGCAGCAGTGACACTGGCTGCTCTCATGCTTCTGACTGTATTTGCATCCGCCGCAAGTGCAGCAGACGCAGTTGAGATTCGCGGTCCTGTGTTCAACGGCTCTAATATCCAGAGCATTGTGGGCGACGGTATTACTATCGATGCTGCTCAATTTGCGGCATTCTACTATGATATTAATGACAACGTCACAACTGAAACTCTTTCCATTAATAATGTTGCAGGAAACAACGGCAATATAATTGGAGAGGGTGGGCTTGTCTATACCACTACTGTTCAGAAGGTAGCATATGAATATGACAAACCAGCTGCTGGATGGGATAACTACAGCGTGATCGGTTTCTTCGCAGAAAAATATATCCCGCTGAAACCTGCCAAGGCTGACAAGCTTGCAAAGCTCATCCTTGACAGCAATGACAAGTACACAGTCAGAACCGGAGAGAAACTCGATCTCGGCCAGGGCTACGCTATTGAAGCCAAGCAGGTCGATGTCGATGGTAAGAAGGTCTGGCTCGAATTCACCAAGGATGAAGAATTCATTGATGATGAAATTATCGAAGTTGGATCCGGTGACGCCAAATCCAATACCTGGAACGTCGAGCTTGATGGCATCCAGGGTGAAGACGATGTTGTTGTCCTGAAACTCCACGTTAACCAGGTTTTCCAGGGCGCAGTCGACAGCATTGCTCAGATTGAGGGTCTCTGGCTCATTGACTACGCAAACGCTATTAAGATCGCATCCGACGATGAATTCGGCGAACTCAACAAGGTCTCAATCAACGGCCCAACTCTCACCATCAGGAATGATGATACCTTTACCCTTACTAGGGATTCCACAAACGAGATCGCTGAAGGTATGTCTTTCAAGGTTGCTGACACTGGCTCCGATGTGCTCAGGTTCTATCTCGCTAAGGAAATCACAGAGCCTGGTACCCATGAGATTAGAGGTCAGGTAGTCTCCGGCACTGGCGACTTCACCTGGGATGCAACCAACTTTGCAGGCTTCTACTACGATATTGATGACGATATTTCCACAGAATCCCTTAGTGTCTCTGGCATTGAAGGAAACGTGATTCCAGTTGGTGGTCTCGTCTACACCACCCAGACAAAGCAGGTCTCATACAAATATGACAAGCCAGCTGCTGGATGGGACAAGTACCCTGTAATAGGCTTCTTTGCAGAACAGTACATACCACTTAAACCTGCCAAAGCTGACAAGCTTGCAAAGCTCCTCCTTGACAGCAGTGACAAATACACAGTCAGGACTGGAGAGAAACTCGATCTCGGCGATGGTTATGCTATTGAAGCCAAGCAGGTCGATGTTGATGGTAAGAAGGTCTGGCTTGAATTCAGCAAGGACGGAGAACTCATTGATGATGAAATTATCGAAGTTGGAACCAGCGACGCCAAATCCAACACCTGGAACGTCGAGCTTGATGGCATCCAGGGTGAAGACGATGTTGTTGTCCTGAAACTCCACGTCAACCAGGTCTTCCAGGGTGCAGTCGATAGCATTGCCCAGATTGAGGGTCTCTGGCTCATTGACTACGCAAATGCCATTAAGATCGCATCCGACGATGAATTCGGCGAACTCAACAAGGTTTCAATCAACGGTGACACCCTGAAAATCAGCAATGATGATACCTTTACCCTTACCAGGGATTCCACAGAGAAGATCGGCGAGGGAATGTCCTTCAAGATTGCTGACACCCCATCAACTGAACTCAGGTACTACCCATTCGTTGAGAAGACAGTAGGCGAAGTCACTGATGAGGAACCAAAAGAAACTCCAATTGAGGAACCAATAGAAACCCCAATTGAGGATGATAACAAGACCGCCGGTGACAACGTGAGCACCGATACTCCGGTAGAGGATACCCCTGTTGAGGAACCAACCTCAGCTGAGAAAACCGATAAAACTCCTGGCTTCGGAGTTGTTCTTGGACTGGTCGGACTCCTTGCAGTTGTCTACCTCGTCAGGAGAAATAACTAAATTTTCTGATTGAAGGGTTTTTCTAACCCTTCTTTCTTTTAATTCTTTTTTAGTTTCTTTTTGCAGATAACTTTTTATTTGCGGACTTTTTAATTCAAACAATCTTTCAACTTTGAAATCCTGGTTTCTTTAACTTGATAGTTATCCCAGAGTAATACAGATTCTTAGGTGAAGCTTATGAAAAAAATGGTAGCTTTAATATCTGCACTTGCGGTTTTAATGATCACGTTTTCAGGCTGTGTTGGTGACAATAATTCCGCAGCTAATAGAACAGAACTCCCGAGAGCAACTATAAGTCCTGATCAAAGTTTGGCTGATGTTAGTGAGCTTGCAAACCTTCCTGCAGATTTCGAATACGTTGGGTCCATTCCTCTTAATGAAGAATATATTAAAGATTACTACAAAGCAGAAAATGTCTCCGGAATTGTGGAAGGCTCCGAAGGGCTGTATAAATATAATGAGTCTGATTTCTGTCTGGATGTAATCAAGCTTAAGGATCCTGAGGCTGCAAATAACTTTATCACTACTTACAAATCTACCTTCCCGCCATTACAGAACGAGAACGATTCCCGCTTTGTGGAAGAATCCTTTAACGGGCACTCTGCTGTAAGAATTAAAAAATATGTCACAGATGAAGGAAAGCCTGTCCCAAGGTACATTTATATCTGGAGCAATGAGAACTATGTGCTAGTTGTCTCTGGGAATACTGTTGACAACTCTCCGGTCAAGCAACTGGCAGAAGCAACAGGGTACTGATTTTTCAACGCGAGGGTACGTCTTTTACCCTTTATCTTTTAACTTTTTTCTAGTTCTTTTTTAAATTTTTATTTAACCTTCTCACTAATTACACTTTACCACGTTACCATGTTACCAAATTTCCTGATTTCCTCTCAGATGGCATGTAAAAGAAATCACGGTCAGTGAAATCTGTTAATTTTATCTCATTATAAAATGCCAGGAAATTTAATAAGAAGATAAAATGGAGTTCAACTCGATTTTAGATTGAGATTAAATAGTTGACTAAATAGTTGATGAATCACTCTGATTTTAAAATCAGTTATAAATCAGCTAAAAATTGGCTCCGTAGAAAACCTGTCTACATCAGATGAAAGAGGCTGAAAAAAGATAAGTATATTCAGATCTTGCTGCTCAGTTTAAATTTATGGAAATTCATTATTTCAGAGGATTTCTACAGAGCCTAAAAATTAATTAATTGAAAGTTAGTTAAAAAGTCAGTTAAAAGTCAATTAAAATTAGTTAAAAATTAGTTAAAAGCGGATAAGGATCTCTTTGGAACTAATCTCATTTATAATCTTATCCGCCGACTTACTTTATTTTGAAACTTTATTACGATTTCATTGAGCCATGTCAGTCAATTGTTTTTGGTCAGAGGCATCTCTTTCACTTTATCAGTAATACTCCTTTCCCACCGACGTTAACATCACCAACGAATTTTCGGTAGATTACTTCTTCAACCTCTTCTGTTCCTTCCTCTTTATAGGACGGTAGGAGATCGGATACTTCACCTTTAATGATGACTGTACCGCTCTTCATTTCACTTGCAGGCATAGTAGCATTGCCTTCAATTATTATTTTCCCGCCATTATTCGAGATTGCAGGAAGGAGGCCTACGCTACCTTTTACTAGAATTTCTCCTCCGCAAATATGCTCGCCAAGGTAATCTCTGGCATTGCCATTGATAGTAATTTTCCCTCCGCGCATACCACAGGCTTCTCCTCTGTACCCTGACCCTACGTAGTAAGAGGCATTGCCATTGAGTATGATTTCTCCACCTGTCATCTCACAGCCAAGCCAGCTATCGGCATCACCATTAATTACAATCTTCCCGCCTCTCATACCAAAGCCGCAGTGCATATCCACGCTGCCGTTGATCTCTATCTCTCCTGCACTCATGTTTTGTCCAATGCGTTTTACTCTTGAGACATCGCCTTCGAAAACAAGCTTTGTGTTCTCAACGGAGTCGCTTCCTTCTACCTTTACATTGAAGAAGTCACCAAGAGGGTACTGGTCGTTCCCGTACCAGACCAAAATCGCCTTTATTTCTTCTTCAGTCTTGCCTGCAAAGTTGTCAGGATTTGTATTATCGGCTTCTATGGGGATTTTATTGGCTTCTTTCAGGGAAAGCTTCACAACCTGCATTTAGAACACCCCTTCCGTAGTGATTTCAACAGGCTTCTGGAGGTACGCATCTTCAACCATATAGTTGGATTTGCTCACGGTGTAGTACTTCCTGAATTTGATATCTATATCTTTCTGCATTGCGCTGTCGATGGCTGAGGGAACTTTTGCGTTTACCCAGTAAATCTTGCCTTTTGGAGTGGCTTCAATCTCCCCGTCTTTTACGACAATCTCTCCGTTTTTCAATGTGTATGCTGCACCTGAGAAAGCTTTCTTAACTTTTGCATACTCTGTCGAGGGGTCGATTTGTCCTGGCAGGATATCATATATTGCGATATCGGCATCGGAACCTGGCTTAAGGTTTCCTTTTTCGGGCCTGCTGTACATCTTTGACTGGGCGCTCCTGGTCATGATTGCAAGTTCGTAGAAGTCCAGCTCCCTGTCGATTCCTGGCAGCACCATCCTATCAAGGGCCATTTTTGAAAAGCCAGAAATAACTTCCTCCCTTCTCTTTGCACTCATCAGGTAGGTGAAGGCTTCAGGATAGTTCACAAAAGAACCACCATTCGGGCTGTCGGTTGTAAACATAACTTTCCAGGGATCCTTCACGAGCAGGGCAAGTTCAAGTCCGATTGCCCACTGCACGGCGTTTACAAAGCTCTTTGGAGAGTAGAACAGGGGTACAACACCGGATGCGTCTTCCAGTTCTATATCCTGGTTGCTCCATTTCTCATGCAGCATTCTGGCATTTGCATATTCTACAGGTCCGTCTGCGGTCATGGTTACTGCAGGGCCGAAAATTACCTGTCCGAGGTCGAAAGTAAGGTGGTCTGCTCCATTCACATAATCTGCAACCATGGGAGCTCCTGTCTCAAAGTCCCTCCAGGAAGTACCTGCATAGGCATTAAACTGCACGTGGGTTACGTGAAGAGCCTGCCTGTCCCGGCTCGGCTTAATCTTCTCAAAAAGCTTCATGGTTTCTATGGTAGTTGCATAATTCCCTGGTTTTCCGAGATTGTTGCAGTGCACATGTACGGAATGAGGAAGCTGCAGGCGCTCATTGACTTCGGCAAGACTCATCAGGATTTCGGCTGGAGTTACATCGAAGTTCGGGACAGGATCGTAAAGTCCGCTTACGTTCTTTCCCCAGCCCCAGGCTTCTCCTCCTCCAGGATTTACGATTTTTACTCCGTACCCTCTCGAAGCTTTCAAGCCCCAGGCAACGTATGCTGCCAGTTTTTCAGGTTCCTTGTCCCGGATATACTCCATGACCTGCCAGTTGCTTCCGAAAAGGGAGAGCCCCATTTTGTCCAGAATCGGGATTTCTTTGAACTCTTCATGGGTATGCCTTGCGGCAATAAGGGGGATTGCAGCTTCACAGATTGTAGTATACCCAAGTTTTGCGTACCTGTATCCGATTGCATAGGTGTTTGGAGTATTGTATCCTACCTGTGCTCTTGTCTTTTCGGTACGTGCAACCTGACCCGAAAGCCCTGGCACAAGATTCTTTCTCGCATCATTTGGATTAATGGAACGCCCTACGTTGATTTTGCCGGCGCTGTGGGTATGTCCATCAAAGCCTCCTGCCATCGTGAGCCTGCCATCTGCATTAATAACTTTTGCGTTTGCAGAGACACTTTCTACGATCTTTCCATCCTTGATGCAGATATCCATGGTCTCGCAGTTAATTCCCTGTGCAGGGTCGCAGACGCTTGCATTTTTAATCAGGATTTCCGACATCTTCATGCACCTCTCTTCAGTTTCCTGACTTTTTCGGTCAGGTCTTTTACGATTTCTTCGTCGGTCTTGAATTTTGAATCAATCAATTTCTTCATACGGAGAGAAATTGCGTCCATACGATATGCCGTTCCCTCGGCTTCTATTCCCACAACGGCTGCCGGAAATACTACATCTGCAATTTCAGTTGTAGGGTTAGGGTACGGGTCAATCTGAATTACAGGGATTCTTGCAAGATGCCTGACTGCTTTCTGAGGAAAATGAGCTCCAGGATCAGCTGCAGCTATAATTGCAGCATCAGGCTCTTCTCGCACAAGTAGGTCATTTGCTCCGGTTTCTCCAGGGTTATAATAGGGATATCCTCTTGCAAAATCGATTGCCATAGGGAAGCCAGTCTCCCAGGTTGCTACCTGTCCGAAACCAGTTACATTATAGTGCCCGCGCATCCCGATCATTACAGCTTTTGTGTGCTGGTTAAGGTCTGAAATTAGAGAAGACATAGCGTCTCCGTTCTTGTATTTAGAACGGGATTGTGTGACTCCCATACCAAAGAAAATACAGACAAACTTTGCATTCTTTAGAATTTCTGCAAGCTCAAGAATTTCAGCCTTAGGGACGCCTGCAACGGTTTCTGGAATGACATCTTCACGCCCGTTTACAATTGAACGAAGGGCAGTAACTAAGAGCAGGTCTGAACCTTGTTCGATCTCTACGTATTTGTCAGATAGTTTTGCAGTATCAGTTTTTCTGACATCAACAACTATCATTTTTCTGCCTCTTCGCCCTTTCTCGGTAAAGAGTCCTTTTGAAAAGCTTGAGTAACGAACCATATGTCTTGGATGAGCGTGTACAGGGTTGCAGCCCCAGAATAAAATTACGTCAGCCCTGTTTTTTATCTCTCCAAGTGTGGCTGAAGGAGAACCTTTCTCCTGGGCAGCAAGAGCTGTTGGCCCATGGCAAACGTTTGCTGTGGAGTCAATGACTGAGCCGGTTTCTTCGGCAAGCTGGATAGCTCCGCTGACAGTTTCGCAGGATGTAGAACACCAACCATAAGAGAGAGTTCTTTTTGAATTTACCAGAATTTTGGCAGCAGCTTCAATCGCTTCTTCATAAGAGACCGGAACAAGCTCCCCATCTTTCCTGATCATAGGAGTTTCTATCCTATCATGCTCGAGCATACCTACAAACTTACTGTGTCCGAGAATACAGGCATTTTCGATTTTTGTAATTTTGTTATTTTCAACAGTGACTGTTATGTCGTCGCAGAGAGATCCGCAAAGGGAACACACTGCGTCTCTAATTACTGGCATATTTTATCCTCCGAATTTTTCAGATTTTTCGGATTTAGCTGAAGATGTAAGTTTCTTCTTTTTCTGTAATTCCCGCTGGACTTCAAGCTTCCCTGTAGTTCTTCATAAGAGATTTCATGTCCAGAGGCTTTTCATTTGTAACTTCAATTTCTGCAGGGACGCCTTTGAATCCTGGCATTCCGCAGCCATGGGTGTCAGGACTAAGCACTGCGTTTGCCCAGGGGCCCATCGGGATAAAGGCAAGGCCATCAGGGTTTCCCTCATTTGCTTTTGCAAAGACCACCACATCCCCAAACTCGGTGGTAACCTTCAGGCTGCTCCCCTCAGAGGCGCCTAGCCTCTCAAGGTCAGCGGGATTAAGCTCGCAGTAAGCACAGGCGTCAAAATAGCCTTTATGTGTCTTTGCTTCCAGATGTGCGCCCTGAGCGGCGGTTCTTCCGGATATGAGATTTGCTTTTATTTTCATGGAAATTCCTCATCTGGGGCTAGTCCAGATTTTTTAATAAGCTAAACCTTTTTGTGAATATCAGTGTCAGGTTCTCTCTAACGATCCTCTAAACCAAAAAAACATATTATTCCCTTAGAGTAATATTAATCTAGTTAGCTGGTTTTTTTGAGAGGAATTCTCTTAGAAATTTTGAGGATTTACAATTTAAGTATGAACGGAATACGGAGTTAATCTGTGAAGATCAGTGAAGTTCTGTGAAGACTTGATTTTTCAAGAAGTGAGGTGGAAAGCAGTTCAGTCAATATTATTTGATCCCTAAACTTTAAAGGATCCTTCGTACTGAATGCACTATCTTGGAAATACCGTCTATAAACTCTTTTAACTGGAAGTCTATTATGATTATTCATTATAATTTATATTTATATATTTAGCTAGATATATATTTATCTCAGGTCTTCGAGAAGATATATCACTTTGATATGTACCGGACCAAAGCCGATGCTGAATATCTTTTTTGCTTTCCCTGTTTTTAAGAATCAGTCTGAAAGCTTATTTGTATTTCTTCTTTACTACTTTTATTTCTTCTTTATTATATATATTTTTACGGTATAGTCTATATCACAATAATTTCTTTTATTATATATTACCCTATTATGTTAATTCTAACATAACGTGTTCACTCGGCCCTTTAATGTACTCTGATAATCGGAATATCTAACTCTCCCACTCTCAGGCAGTTTTCTTCGTATCAGTAATTAAGAAAAAGCGGAGCTTTTCGGTATTTTGATCGTTACCTTTTAATATATCTTTGTTCATTTGTGTGTTGCAAGCCCGGATAGCCTAGTCGGTTGGGGCGCCAGACTCATAGGGACAATTAAATATGAGGCGTCTTTAATCTCCTGAGATATCTGGAGGTCGCGTGTTCGAGTCACGCTCCGGGCACCTTATTTTTGTTTGAAGCCCCTTTCAATCTTTTTTATCCTAATGCTTGATGTCAAACTAAAATGGTAAACTATAAATTCCAAGCTTTATAATTCTACGATTTTTACGTTTTTTGTTTTAATATTTATTCGGAATTTTTAATACGCGAAGCTTTTTAAAATATTCTTAATGTTATATTTTATGTATATGATTTTACTAAGTTACAATTTATATTTCCAATAATCTGAGTTCTTCTTTTACTAATTATTAAATTGGCTCTATAGAAAACCTATCTAAATCATTTACAGGAGGATAAAATTAAATAAGTAAAAACATATCCGGCTATTCAGTTCAAACTAGTTAAGATTTATTATTTTGAGGATTTCTACAGAGCCATTAAATTAGTATTTTATAAAAGAGTCCTCATTTTTATATTTGACTCCTTTTTATGGTATTCCATTAAGATATCTGTAATATAGAGATCTATCTGCGTTAGTTGCTTTTATATTCTTCACATTCAAGATTCTAAAGACTTTAGATAATATTTTATATCATTGCATACGATATTAGTTGTTCAATTTTTTCTTATTGTATTTGTAACTTTAAAGGGGATAATTATGCCAAAAAAACTTCGAAACACTGGAAAACTAGATTTATCTTCTTTGTCTCCAAAAGAGGTAAAACCCTCAACTGTTATAGAAAGAGGAGACAAATTCCTTGGCAAATTGTCTAATATGGAGGACTTTAGTCTGAGTTGCGAGAGTTGTCAGACTTGCCAGGGCTGTGAAAGTTGTCAGACCTGCCAGGGTTGTGAAAGTTGTCAAAAAAGCGATATCAACCTTGAAATATCATCTTTCTTGAAGGAGAGTAAAATTAATAAATCTTCTGTAGGTCCGGTGAAAGTTGCTAGGGAGGTAGTCTACGAAATCGACCAAAAGTCGGATAAGACGAAAGTGGGACATGGCAAGTGAAGAATTAAACAGTTACAGGTAATTATCGAATAAGCAGTTACAGATAATTATCGAATTATCCAAACAGGCTTTTAAGCATCTCAGGGAAAAAAAGGTTAACTGAAATTAATACCTCTAATAATGGTAACAAACATTATATGTTTCGAAAAACACCTTCTCAGGATTCCAAACAATTAAGGTCTGTTTAATAGGGGTTACGCTTCCAAACTGAATTGCCAAATAACACTTTGAGTAAATTATTGGTCAAGGGCCTTTGGAAATTACTTATTAAGTGTATATTAAAACCTCTATTAATCAAAATACTGTTTTATAATTAAGTTAATTATAATTAAGTTAGTTGAAGCTAAGCACTTTTGGAGATTCGATATCTTAAAAAATATAAAAATAAATAGATTTTGAGACTGAACCAAAATACCGGAAAAATGAGGAGTAGTGGATATGCTATCATCCCCTCTTTCAGTTCATTTAGAAGTTACCGATTCATGCAATAATCTTTGCAGCCATTGCTATGGATCCAGTTGGATTCGGCCAGGCAGTAAAACAAAGCCAGAAATAATTGATGTAGCGCGAAAAATAATAGAAAATGATTTGTTCGATGTAACAATTACTGGCGGAGAACCCCTTCTTATAGGAAGTGAACGTCTAAGTAAGATATTCCAGCTTTTTAATGATCATGATATCCGCTTCACTCTCAATACCAATGGTCGTCTATTAAATAAAGAAATCTGCCAATCATTAAAGAAGTACGAGTTGGGAAACGTTTTGATTAGTCTTCACTCGTGGGTAGATGCTTTACACGATGAAATTGTAAATATCCCAAATGCTGCAACTGAGACCAAAGCAGGAATTAAAAATGCACTTGAAGCAGGATTAAGTGTGACAGTAAATCAAGTTATTGACAATCGAAATATCGACACAATGTATTCCTCTTCAAAAGAGCTGGAAAATATAGGTGTTCACCTGCTTTCCTTTACGCGAGCACTTTCTCCATTGGATGTTGATTATCACATCGAGATGGTTGATGCCGTTAGGTTTCTTGACGAATTTATTAGATGCAAAGAGAAACTAAATATCCCAGTTGTAAGTTTGCTGCCAATCCCCTTCTGTGCGGATTCTAGGGTTAAAGACTTAAAAGGGAAGTTGAGATGCTCTGGTGGAATATCAACAGCAGTAGTTTCTTGTTACGGTGATGTTCGATTTTGTCCACATGATACACAGGTTTGGGGTAACGTTTTTCAAGATGATCTCGAATCTATATGGAAGCAAATTGTCAGATGGCGTAACGGTATTTCGGCTCCTTCTGAGTGTGTTGCTTGCTCCTTTGTTGCGGATTGTGGCGGAGGTTGCCGGGTAGCTTCAAAATTGTTTTTCAATGACTACAGAGCAAAGGATCCCTGGGCGCGTAATACTGTAACAAATTACCGGCGGAAAGTAATATTTGATGAGTTCGACCCTGATAGCTTGTATATATTACTCTCTGATATTCGTTGGAGAAAAGAAAATGAATACTTTTTACTACATTACAAAAACGGTAATTTATTGGTGAATTTCGACGGTGTTAAATTTCTAGAAAGTTTGCCACAGAAATTTATCCCTAACGAACTTTTGAGTGCAAACTCAAAAAACCGAGAGATGCAATTCGAATATTTAAAAATATTATATAATAGTGGGTTGCTAGTTAAGGCAATGAATTCCTGGGAATAGCCTAAATAACAATCTAACAATTAAATGAACCTATCTCAAATTTTCATTTAATATTCATTATTGCTGCCAAAATTATGACTCTAAGGTATTTATTCTGGCTCTGTAGAAATCCTCTGAAATAATGAATTTTCATAAATTTAAACTGAGCAGCAAGATCTGAATATACTTATCTTTTTTCAGCCTCTTTCATCTGATGTAGACAGGTTTTCTACAGAGCTGAATTATTCCTAAATGAAAAAATAAAGGAAAACGTGAAAATGGTATTTGATGATTATTTGAAGGAGTGGAACTGTAGAGCAATTTCAACTTCATGTTCCTGTACATCCCTGCTACCGGGTAATGGGATTCCATGAAATCGCCGCCGCCTTATCTTTGAAGAAGAGGCAGAGGCGATTGAATTTGTGAGAGACGGAAATTGAGGATTTGCTGATTTGAGTATTAGATTCAAAGGACTAGCAGAGATTGAGGATTTGCTGATTTGAGTATTAGATTCAAAAGGACTGGCAGAGATTGAGGGTTTGCTGACCTGAGTAATGCTCAGGCGTAATTATAAGTACCAATTTATATAATTTGATATATGCATATTTATTTATGAAAGGTGCTGGGGGAGTCTGTAAATCCTTAGTAGTTATCTTCATTTTAAGTCTGCTGATACAGGGAGTTTGTGCAGCAGAGTCAATAGATACCAGTTCAAGTGAAACATTCAATAGCACAATCAATTGCACTGTAATTGGAGCTATAAACGATACAACAAACGAAACCTTTAATGGAACAATAGCTGGCACTATAAACGGCACAGTAAATGATACAGTTAGTGGAACAGTAATTGGCACTATAAACGGCACAATAACCGACCCGGCTAATGGGACAGCAATTGGTACTATAAATGGCGCACTTAATGGCACAATAAGCGGTACAACATACAAAATACATCCGTTTCAATGGGTTTTGATAATACCTATCTTAGTTGGCTATCTTATTTTTTTATGCTGGATGTGCCGGTTTTTTGATAGAATGAACTTCTGTTTTGTAGTTTTTATACTTATTATGCTTATAGTACTGCTATTGTGGCTTACACCGTTGAATTTAAGCTCAACCGCAACCTGGGTTATTTTTGTTATTGTATTACTTCTTCTTATTATCATATTACTTATCATTCTATTCCCAGCTGTTTGTTGTGAAGTATTTGCTAAAAGGGAAAACAACCCGGGAAATGGAAGTAATACAACAAATAAAAGCAATCCAATAATGAACCTTCACGATATAACAAGGAATTTCATTATAATTTCTGCAACTTTAATGTGGCCGTTGCTGCTCCTCTATTTTTATATAAATGATATCGAAAGTATTATGTTTTATGGAATAGAGAAACTGGAATTTCCAATTTATATAATAGCTGCATCGACTATCGGAGCCCTTTCTTATCTCCTATTAAGTATAGAAGAAACTTTTAGCCAGCTTCTTCCTGAATATAAAAAGATAGGTATTGCCTGGTCGTATATTAGGAGAATTCTTATTGCACCCTTTATCGCGTTAATAGTTGTATATCTACTTCCTTTTCAAAACTCAACAGATGTTAACTCAACAAATGAAAAATTCCTTTTCCTTTTTTCCTTTTTTGCAGGTTTCTATACGAAGACAGTAGAAAAATGGGTTTACATAGGGGTTCAAACACTTCTTCCCGCGTACAGTAAGGAGGAGTTAGAATCCAGGACTGAAACATATAATGTTGAAAATTCAGTGTTTGTCAAAAAACTTGGATTAGATGAAGATTTGGCATGTATGCTGTACAATGCAAAGATAAGGACAATAGAAGAACTTGCAGGCTGCAATGCTAAGGAGCTTGCAAATAAAGTGAACCTTGATACTCGAAACCTTGGGGAAGGAATATGGTGTCTGGTTAAAGGGCAGAGTGACAGACTTGGCAGTTATTCAGAAAAACAAATTCAAAGGTATATAAACAAAGCCCAGGAGTATATGGAAATAGACAAATCGGATTTTGTCAAAGAACAAGAACTCAAGATGAGTAAAGACCAGGCGTTCAAGCTTTGCTACATAGCAAGCATAAAAACAATTGAAGAATTGGCAAACTGTGATCCGGGAAAGGTTCATGAAATATTGTGTGATTGCCCAAAAGAAGCAGAAGAATTAGCAAAACGTGAGATGAAAAAATATGAAGATGTCCATGAAGCACTGTGTAATTATTCAGAAAAGAAAATTGAAAAGTTCAAGGAAGATGCTAAAATAATACAAAATAAAAAGCTTGAAATTGAAAAACCAAGTAATCACCACGAATCGTGAAAATATAATAGAAAAAATAATACCGGAAAAGAAAAACACACATTCTATGAATGACAGGTACAAAAAATGAAAATACTTGATAGCAGAAAGTACCTGAAAACACTTTCATGCTAAATTACCTGTATTTGCGGAAATAATCGAATGCCAGTTTTGAGTGTTATATCAGGTTTAAGTTTTTAGGTTCTCCGGCCATCTCCATGGGATACATTTATTGTCTCCCATTTTCTCCCCTTTTTAACCAGAGCGAATTGATGGTTTGTAATGACTTCGATAATTTCAGTTGCATTATATCGGTTGAGAGAATGGGTACAAAGAGCTATTATCTGATAGTTACCGATCATCCTATCCAGTTCTTCTTCATATTCAATGAAATCATCCCGGTATTCCTCTTCCAGTGTGAAAACGTCTTCAGTTAACCTCAATCCATCATAACCATTTTTTAAAGCCTTGTCAAGTTTCTCGATCCAACCGTTCAATATTCCTTGCAAATCGAAAAAACCAGTTTTTAAATACCAATCATTATAAGGAATGATTTCAATTTGTCCTTTTTGCAGATAAATATCAAGATTAGAAATAACTTCTCTAAGTGTTTTTTCTGCTCCCAGAGGGTTTGATGTGACCCATATACAAAATTCGTTATTCTCTAACCCTGCTTTGAGATAAGGAATGAGTAGATCCATTAAATCCTCTTTTGTAAGGTAGAGTTGGCAGAAATGCGTTCCCCAATTCACATTCCCTATATTATTTATTCCAGAATCTCTAATCAATTCTTTTCTCATTTACTCCCTCACTCATATAAAGGTAAAATATTACTTCGAAATTTTAACTCTCATCTACCCATATTCATAATCATATTTTCGTATCATATTCTTTACAGGGTTCTAAAGAATATCACAGTAAATCTTCTAATTGTTTTCAATGGGCTTATTGATACTATTCTTTTTATTAAATATATATCAGGAGGAAGTTCAGTTAACTTTCAGCAGGATATTATTAATAAAGAATCTAAGTATTTTTTTCTTTTGATAAAAGATTCAGAGATGTTTACTTCCAAAGGCGGTTTTCTCATTTTATCGTAGCACAGGATCTAATAATATTTTATCATTCTTTATAGTCAACTTTCTTTATAGTCAACTATCTAGATTTTTAACTGAGAACTTTTAAACCCTTTTATATCTTTATAATTAATATGGCAGAATCTTCTATAGAGGTCTTTGAAATAACAAGGATTCTTGTAGCGGACACTCCATGGCATTTTTTACTTGAAGTAATTATCAGATCAGTTTTCATGTTCATTTTTGCGCTGATTATTATGCGTTTTTTAGGAAGAAGGGCAATTCACCAGCTTACATCTTTTGATCTTCTACTTATTATTGCTCTTGGATCGGCTATGGGAGATCCTATGATTTATCCTGATGTTGCTATTCTGTGGTCTGTTTTTGGAATTACAAGTATTATGGTATTATATAGAATACAAAATGCTCTGGCAAACAGGTATGCCTGGTATGAGGATCTCACTGAAGGCAGTCCAGTAAAAATAATAACAGATGGGATTCTTAATTCAAAGGAACTCAAGAAACATACCCTCACACAGGATGATATTTTTCTTTTACTGAGAAACGAGGGAATTCGAAGTTTGGGGGAAATTGAGGCTGCTTATCTTGAAAGGGACGGAAGTCTAAGCGTATTCAAGTTCCGGACTGGGAAACAGAAACCGGGCTTACCCACAGTCTCCGAGGATATGATCCAGGAATGGAAGCCTCATAAAGCGGGCACAAAAATCGAGAATTCAGGCTTTCATTCCTGCTATAAGACAGGTGAGACTATCTGGCTGGAAAGGGGCGATATTTTTCCGGATTGTGAAGGGGAAATATGGGTGGTGTCCGAAGAAGTATAAACTTACTTATTTGAGTCCTTTACTTGAGCAATTTGCTTTTAAAAATAAATATATGAATTATTTATTCTCCAATTTTTACTTTTAAAGGGTTGCTTTAACAGCTTATCTTTACTGATAAGTGTCTTGAAAGTGAAGGTAAGTTAGATCTACTCTTTTTGACATTACTTTTTTTATAAATTTAATCCTGTAGTTATATTTATATTTTCGTAAAAATAACACTTGTTGTACCTCAAATGAGGGGGGGAACTATGGAAACGATCTATGATATTCTAAAAGCAGAACACAAGCAGGTCTCTGACCTTATACAGCAGGCAATGCGTGATGGCTCAAAGGAATCATTCTTTAAAGTAAAGGCTAAAACCGATCCTCACCTGTTAGGGGAAGAGAAACTCTTCTATCCGCTGCTTCAGGAGAAATCAGAATTAAGTGAGCTTGTCAATCATGCTTACGAAGAACACAACGAAATAAAATCTATCTCTTCAGAACTGGAAAGCATGGATGCCGGCAGTTCGAACTGGACTTCTAAGATTAAGGAACTGGATGAAAGTGTAAGTCACCATGTAGAAGAAGAGGAAACTAAGGTATTTCCGGAAGCTCAGAAAGTACTGAGTCAGGATAAAGCACAACAAATCGCTCAGCAGTACCTTGATTTCTCAAAAAGTTTTAAACAAGAGCAGCCCAGTATGCCTTAAAATTATAAAGTAGAGTAAAAAGAGGTTACCGGTGTCCAGACTATTTTTACTTAACCGGCTCTCTTTATTCTCTTTTTCAGTTTCCAGCTGTTATTTGTTCAGCTGCTACAGTCTAGCTGTTATTTGTGTAATTATTTACACAGACATCCGGGTAATTTTTAAAATTCTAAATGAGGAGGAGTAATGGATACAATTTATGATATTCTGAAGGCAGAGCATGATCAGGTGTCTGACCTTCTGCATCAAGCATCGCGCGACGGCTTAAAAGTAACTTTTTTTAAAATAAAGCTTAAAGCTGATCCTCATATGATGGGAGAGGAGAAATTCTTCTATCCAGTGCTTGAAGAGATAGAAGATTTACGTGAACTTGTCAGTCATGCCTACGAAGAGCATAATGAGGCAAAAACCCTGATTTTTGAGATGGAAGGCATGGATGAGAGGAACGAGAATTGGACTGCTAAAATCAGTGAACTGAAACAAAGCATAGAACGTCATATAGAAGAAGAGGAAGGTAAACTGTTTGAAAAAGCTCGAAATGTCCTGCGCCAGGAGAGAGCAGAAGAGATAGCTCAACAGTACATTGAGTTCAAAAGGAGTTACATGAACAGGATAGAGACCACTTAATCTATAGCATAAGGAAAGGTGAATAACCTGTACTTAGGCCTGGCTAGGTCTAAATTTTTAGATCTTGAACTCATTTATTTTTAAACTCATTTATTTTTACTATCAGTGCTGCTCCTTATTAACTGCTGTTGTAAATTCAGATCTACTTTCTATATTAGATCTACTTTCTAATTACATAATTGGATTTTCTAGTTATGTATTATGATCAACTAGAGTATTAATACAGGTTTACCTCAATACTGTAAAAATCTTTTTATAGAAAAAGTCGCTTTCATAAGTCACCCTCTTAAAAATCACTATTGTAAATCTAGTGTACACCTGATCTTATTCATTTACTTGGATTTTTAACGAAACTCTATGTTTTTGTACGATTCAGTAATTGTTCCTATATACTATACTTAGATAGGATTGTGTGATTTTATTTCTCATTTTAGTACTCCATTTTTAAGATACCTTTATATAGCACCTTTCTCTATATAGATTCTTCAAAATTAATTAGATTCCCTCAGGGGGTTTACTTATTACCAAGGATAAAAGAAAAGTTCAGTTTACTGGGAATTCTACCTATATTGTGTCCCTTCCAATAAAGTGGGTCAGGGATATAGGGCTTGCAGCCGGGGATACGCTTACTCTTACACCAATGCCTAACAAGACTCTGCTTGTTTCTTCCAGTGCGACTTCAAATGAACACTCTGCCCTCAAAGCAACAATTGATTATATTCACTCTGACAGTGCAGAAAATAATCTCAGGATTCTTATTTCTCATTATCTTGTAGGTTATGATGTTATCAAGCTGACTACCAAAAAGGGCTTCAGTGCTTATGACCGCAAATTCATCAAGGATTCTGTGCGTCAGAAGCTTATAGGGCTTGAACTTGTGGAAGAGTCTCGGAATGAGCTGATTTTCCAGTGCCTTCTTAACTACAATGACCTCCCACTTGGCAGGGTAATCAAAAACATGTACGGGCTTGTACTTTCCATGCTTGAAGATTCCATGACTGCTCTCAGGGACCACAATGTGGAAATCGCTGAAGATGTCATCCAGCGAGACGACGATGTAGACCGCTTTTATCTTCTTGCCGTCCGTCAGCTTAAAGCTTCAATTGAAGATATCGAGCTCGCTGAAAAAATCGGAATTCGACATTCTAAAGAGTGCCTGGGGTACAGACTTATCATAAAATGCATTGAGCGGGTAGGGGATCACGCAGTCAGAATATCCAGAAACGTCCTTAAAATGAACTCTGGAGTTAATGGTGATGACTCAATCTTTAAGATGGCTGAACTCTCTCTCAAGGTTTTCGAAAGCTCAATAGATTCCATGACCGAAGAGGATTTGCAAGCTATTAATAAAATTGTTGTAGAGGCAAAAAAAGTTTCCCAGCTTGGAGTTTCCCTAGAGCCGCAGAATTGTGAAGGTTCAGATAATGTTGAACTCAGTATGATCCTGGAAAGCCTTAGACGGGTTTCAGAATACAGCGCTGATATTGCAGAAGTTGCAATCAATATGAACATTAAGCAGATCTAAACCTAAATGGTTTAGATCTCTATTTTTTATTTCTCTTCTTTATTTCTCTTCTTTATTTCTCTTCTTTATTTCTCTTCTTTATTTCTCTTTTCTTCTTATTTTTATACAAATGCCTTCCGGAACTGATATGTTCCGAGGAGTACCATGATTCCGGCTCCTATTGCAAGGCCTATTAGCCCCTGAACAGGCATTCCTCCTTCAAATAACATCCTTATGCTGTCTATTGCATAGCTTACGGGATTAAGCTTTGCCATTGTACTCAGCCAGGAAGGCATGACCTCATAGGGCATGAGCGCACTGCTGGTGAAGAATAAAGGCATGCTGATCATGCTGTTCACAGCCGAATAGCTATCATGATCACTTAAATACAGCCCTATCATAGTCGATAAAGCAGAGAAAAATACCGAAAATAAGAACAACGTAAGATATATCAAAATTATGTTTATCGGGTTTAATATTCTTACTCCAAGAAGCGTGGCTATCAAAAGGATCACAGTTGCCTGCAGCAGCCCTCTTACACTGATAAAAAGGATTTTTCCATAAAGTATGCTTTCTCGTGGGGAGGGCATGGCGAGAAATTTATTCAAAAATCCCAGTATTTTATCAAAAATCATAAGAGTTCCTCCCTGGAGAGAGGAGAAGAGTGTTGTCATGACAAGGATACCAGGCGTGATGAAAGCAAGATAATTATCAGTAAACTTTGTGGGCAGGGCAAGTCCAACAAATACCAGCCAGGTTGCAGGCATTACAAGTGAAGAGACAACTGTAACTCTTCCTCTGAGCCATTTTACAAGATCCCTTTCAAAATAATAAAATAGTGCCTTCATTATCTTCTCCTCAAAAGGTTTCTAAATTGGGTTGAATTAAAACTTACCTGCTCTTCAGGAGTTTTAACTTTTTCAAGAAATACATCATTAAGAGAAGCATCCTCTCCTATGGAATTTATCAGGTTTTCAGGCGATCCAATTGCTTCGATCCTACCTTTATCAATAATAGCAACCCTGTCGCAGTACTTCTCTGCTTCTTCAAGGTAATGAGTGGTCATGAATATGGTCATGCCCTCGGCTTTAAGCATACTGATATGTTCCCAGATTTTCTTTCTGCCGCTCACGTCCAGCCCAAGGGTGGGTTCATCCAGAAACAGAACCTCAGGTTCATGAATAAGTGCCTGAGCAAGTTCAAGGCGCCGTCTCATTCCTCCCGAATATGTTGCAACAAGATCACTGGCACGGTCTGAAAGCCCCATCATTTCAAGCACTTCTTCTACCTTTGAATTTCTGTTAGGGATCCCGTAAAGTTTTGCGTAAAGCTGTACATTTTCCCTGCCTGTAAGTTTTCGGTCAACTGCCATATCCTGGGGCACATAGCTTATCTTTGATCTCACTTTTTTTGACTCCTTTACTACATCGTATCCGCAGACTTTTGCAGTGCCGCTGGTGGGTTTTAGCAGAGTCGTAAGCATCATAACTGTCGTACTTTTGCCTGCCCCATTTGGGCCAAGAAGCCCGAAAATCTCGTTTCCAACACTAAGATCGAGATTATTAACCGCGATCAGGTTTCCGAAGGATCTGGATAATTTCCTTATCTCTATCACAGGTATCCCCTTGCAATTGCGTAAACAGGTCTTAAACCTGAGTTATAATAAATTCCGCTTGTGTACATATTGTAAAGAAATTTCATCACAACAATACTTATGGCTGCAAAAACAAAGATAACAATCATTATTTTATCCACATCCGAAAACCTCAGCTTTTTGAGGTACGTCCTGTTAAGGTTTGACCTGAATGCCCTGCTCTGAATCGAAACTGCGAGGGTGCCGGTCCTTCTTACACAGTTTGCAAGAGTTGGAGTCAATATATTAAGTAATGTTTTGACCATTCCCGATCCAATTCTTTTCGGATTAAACCCCCTTAGCCTTTGGACTGTAATTACTGTCGCGATTTCAGTGATTATTATTGGCAGGAACCTGACTGCTGTGACCACCATAAAAGCCACACTATAGGGAACCCTTAGTCCAACAAGCCCGTTTAACATATCTCTTGAATCCGTAGTCCAGCACATCAATAATCCAAGAGAAAGAATTGAAGCTGACCTTAAGCCCTGAATTGCTCCGTGATGGAATCCTTCCTCATATATGAACAACCCTCCATTGGTTAGCCATCCCAGAACCGGAAAATCAGGACTTATTATCGTAAAAATCACAGTTCTTGGAAGTTGAGAATAAAAAAGAGCCTGAGAATAAACAGTTCCCCAGATCAAAAATATAAGTAACAAAGCCAGGGTTTTTATTTTTATTGCCGGCATTCTTGCAAGTGCAAATCCGAAAAGTGCGGTCAAAAACAACAAAAACATAGTTTTTGGATTATCAAGGGCAACTACGATAAAAGCGGTGGAAATCAGGATGAGGATCTTTGCCCTTGGGTCCATCCTGTGAATTACTGTATCTTTAATTGTTGGTTCTGCAATTGATCTGGCACCTATCATACTATCAACCGGTATATCCCTTCAACACTTTTCACTCAAGCTTTTTTAAAAAGGCTTGCTATCATGCTATCATCCAGGATATCACTTTCAACATTTTATCGCTTCAGCACTTTTACAGGTCAGCATTTCTACAAGCTCTTTTACGGAAAAAGCATCTATACCAAGATGGTTAGCAATCTTAACAACCGGAGGTTGAGTAAGGGACGCTTTTCTGAGGCTTTCAACGTCTTTTATAATATCTCTTCCTTTCCCGTCTGCTATTATCTGCCCATCGTTCATCACTAGGATCCTTGTGGCATAGGACATAGCAACCTCAATATCATGTGTACAGAAAACCATTGTCGAATTGTCATTTTTGAAAAAATCCATCATTTGTTCTATATTTACTCTATCCTGCCCTGTTGTGGGTTCATCAAGAAGAATAATTTCTGGATTTATAGACAGCACAGAGGCAACGGCTGTTCTGAGTCGCTGTCCTCTGCTCAGGGCCTGGGGGTGGTCATGCTTGAGATGCAGAATTGACATGGCTTCAAGAGATTCTCTTACTCTTTCCTCAATATCGTTGTATTTTAACTGAACAGGTCCAAATCTTGCTTCTTCCTCAGCCGAATTACAAAAGAGCATAAGATCAGGGTTCTGGAATACGAACCCGATTCTGCCTGCAAAGGAATATGGATTTTTGGGCCTTGTATCCTCTCCAAAAACCTTCACATTTCCTGTATGTGGTTTGAGAATGGCTGCAAGGTGTAAAAGCAGGGTTGATTTTCCTGAGCCGTTTGTGCCCATAATCGCAACTCTCTCACCTTTATTGATTTCCAGATTTATCCCTTTCAGTACCATCTTGTTTTTCTCATAACCAGACCATAAATCCTGAATAGAAATTATAGCGGAGTTATCTAATGCAGGTTTAGAAGGAGTTTTTATTTCATACATAGAATGGTTATCTACTACATGTGTAGAGAAATTATCTAACACATGCATAGAAGGAATTTCTTCAACATTCAGGATGTTTTGAGAATCTCTAATATTTTCTTTAAAGTTTTCCCTGTTCAGTACAGCAAGAGCTCCTTTGACACTCAATGGACTGGCTTTGATTCCCAGGCTGTGGCAGAGTTCAACTGGCTCGGGAATTCGAAGTCCCAGCCTGTAAAAAACCTCAAGATAATCAAAAGCTTTTGAGGCGGGCTGGTCAAAGATTATTTTTCCGTCATCCATTATGACAATCCTATCTACAAAAGATGCAAGCTCATGCAGCCTGTGTTCAACCAGCAGAATAGTCGTTTTCAGTTTCCTGTTAAGTTCTCTTACGGTATTCAGGACTTCATGCGTACCCATTGGGTCCATCTGGCTTACAGGTTCATCCATGGCAAGGATTTCAGGCATCATTGCAAGCATGCTCGCAATACAGATTCTCTGTTTCTGTCCTCCGGAAAGCGAATTTGTGGAAGCCAGCCTGTGGTCGGTCATTCCTACTATTTTTAGGGCTTCTCCTACTTTTTTATCTATTTCTTTTGGTTCAAAGCAGAGGTTTTCAGGTCCAAAGGCTACTTCGTCCTCAACAGTTGTAGAAAAAATCTGGTCATCGGGATTCTGGAATACAAGGCCTACCTCTTTCGAGATTTCCATCTGGTTTGAATCTACAGTTTCCAGCCCTTTGACTTTTACACTACCTGAAAATATTCCTCCAGATTCATGAGGAATTATCCCGTTTAAGGTCTTTAATAAAGTACTTTTTCCACACCCTGTAGGTCCTGTGAGGAGAACAAATTCTCCTTTTTCTACCGTGAGGTTGATTCCCTTTAAAGTTGGCTCCGATCTTCCTGGATAGGTGTACCACAGGTCTTTGATTTCTATCATTCTACCACAACCTTTCCTGAGTAAAGCTTGACCAAAGGCCTGGAATGTCTGACTAATAACCTTTTCCAATTCCACATCATTCTGCCACCTTTTTCAGTTTATTTCCAAGGCTAACCCCAAACCAGGCTCCTATGAAAGTGTAGAGGAACCCGTCGATCAGGATATTTGCGATTATGTACCACTCGCTGTAGAAAAGTCGGTAGAGGACCATCCAGACATTGAAGGATACATACCCACTGAACACGTCAGCAAGTCCGCAGATAATTCCCATCCTGAACCTGTTTTCTGGAGCTGGATTTTTACCTGTTATGCCTCCAGCGTACAGCATAAGCTCCAGAAGTATCGCGTTAACGGACAGTGTTATGAAAATTATAGGGGTGAAACTGCCTGTTATGAAACCTCCAAGTAGAAACCTGACCATCATAAAAAGACCTATAACTCCGGGTTTTGGGATCAGGACCACAAGAGAAGCAATGAGCATGTAAAGGAGGACCTCGTTGAAGAGCCCTGTAAACAGGAAACTGAATGGCCCAAAAATTGCATGGGATGACTCCCAGAGAATGGTCATTGGCAGGTTTATCGCTGCAAAAGAAACCGTACCAAAAAGGGCAATCAGCACAAGGTTGCGGGTTTTAAACCTGTCCATTATCTCATTGGGTCTTGAGAAAAAAAAGCCCAGAGCAGTAAGCCCGAGTAAAGAGGCGGTAAACGTAGTTATTATAGCCCCCCATTTCCTTGAAATTGCAGTAATTTTCTGATCCTTTGTTACTGCAATCCAGTCGCTGCCTATAAGTTTTACTTTGACTCTGAGGAGGTAGTCTCCTCCCATCGCATCCTGAGATATATAGACAGGAAGGCTTATCAGCGAACTTGAACCTGGAGAAAGGGTTGAAGTGGCATAACATACAGTATCTGCGTCCATTCCCATTATATTGGGTTTAAACGCTTTTACAGGTTCACCGGTTTTTGTGTCAAGAATATCATATGTGACTATGACAGGAATTGTGCTGTTTCCGGTATTGGTGATCTCTATCCCTATGAAGGTTGAAATGAGATCCTCTTTATCGGTCTTGAGGTCTGTAACCTTCAGCAGCTTTTTGAGTGCAGGAGAAGTTTCCTGGACTACCAGAGTATTGGAGGGATATCTGGGATCTCCATATCCATCTTCATCTGAGGGGATTATAAGTTGGGATACTGAAATTTCATTTGTGACTTCTTCTTTTGAAGCAACATTGAGTTGGGTTGTACGCACAATAGTATGCTTTGCTCCCTCAACATCAACCACTGCCTTTGCAGTTATTGGGTAGGTTCCACAGGGCATTTCTGGAGGAATATAAAACTCAACAAGTCTGTACCAGTCATCATACTCGGTCTGAAGTGAAAATGAATGGATTGGAGTATCATGAAGCACAAAACCCTCAGGTAAGCCAAGTTCCATTGTTACATTCATATTGCCGTCATAATAACTTTCAAAAAAAACATATGCAGAGAGGGTACTATCCCCGACTGCCAGGCCGTTCCCTTCTACCCCATGGGGTACCTGAATTATGAATGTGGTCATATCTTCAGGTTTGAAGTCCTCCTCCGGAATCAGTGCAGCAGCGGGCTGTACAATCAGCAAAAGTGCAAGGAGGAGAATAGCTATGTTTTTCATTCCGCTACCTTTTTTCTTATTTGATTTTTTTTCGAATTTCCTGCATTTTCGCGTTCCAGTCTGGTACATCTTCGAAACTGATAATGTCAACAGCCCCACCCTGAAACTCTCCTTCTCCTGCCAGCTCTTCCATCCAGCTCTCTATCTCGAGGTAGGACTTTTTCAGCTCTTCAAGAAGCTCAGGGTCAGGGTTCCAGAGCCCTCTTGACTGCGCTTCAAGAAGCCTTCTGGACATTTCCTCAAGGGCATAGGGATTGTTCTCTTCAAAGAAGCGGCGCATTTCTTCATCAAGCACGAAAGCCTTTGTGATATCATCAAAAATCCAGTCATCCACTTCCTGTGTGGAGGCCTCCCAGCCATAGACCCTTCCTACTCTTTTTGAAATGTCCTGTGCACCCTTATATCCATGCTGTTTCATGCCTTCGATCCACTTAGGATTTAAAAGCCTGGCTCTTACCACCCTACGCAATTCGTCAGCCATATCCCGGACTTCAACATGCTGGGGCTCTCTTGTGTCTCCAAAGTAGACTCTTACATCCCTTCCGGAAGCCTGCTTGGCAGCAGCAGTAAGGCCTCCATGGACTCCAAAGTAACAGCAGCAGCCTAGGAGGTCGTACTCATCACTTACCACTTTATTGAAAGTAGCATCAACAGTCTTAAGGCTTGAAGCAAGCTGTGTGTGGGCTTCCTTGCCTTTTACATCCTTTCCGTAGGCATACCCGTTCCAGTAAAGGAAGATATCTGCCAGGTCTTTTTCATCTTTCCAGGCACTTGCATAGACTGCAAGCTGAACCCCAGCTGAATAAGTCCCGGGCCTGCTTGAAAAGATCCTTAAAGTGGCATCCCTGGAATCCGCTCCTTCTTCAATCATCTGAAGGCTGTGTTTTCTTGGATAATTCATTTCCTCTGGTTCATCAAGAGAAGCCACAGCCTGGATTGCTTCGTCTATAACCTCAAGGCAGTTTGGAAAATTATCCCTCAGGATTCCTGAAATTCTTATAGTAACATCAATTCTGGGCCTGCCCAATTCTTCAAGTGGAATAACAGAGAACCCCTTAAGGTGCCCATTGCTAAGCCAGATCGGTTCAACCCCAAGCAAGCTCATAATCTGGGCCATTCCCTCTCCATCAGCCCACATTACATCGTTTGCCATCCAGTAAAATCCTACGTTCTCAGGGTAGCATCCTTCATCTTTCATGTGCTTATCAATCAGCACCCCTGAGAGTTGCTGTCCCACTCTCCAGGCAGCCTTGGTCGGAATCCTTTTTGGGTCAAGGGAATAGAAGTTCCTGCCTGTTGGTAGTATATCGTCTCTCCCACACATGATAAGGCCTGAAGGGCCTGCAGGGATGTATCCCCCATCAAATCCGTGTAAAAGAGCTTCAATTTCCAGAGAATCGTCTATTCTGGATTCAAGGTCAAGGATCCTGCTACAGACTGAAGCGGCATCTTCAAAAATCTCTTTGATTATCTGGGCTGGCTCTTTTTCAGGGCTATTTATTTTTCCCTTGATATCCTGCCCTTCAAAATATTTTCCTTCAAAAATCTCTTTGATTATCCGGGCTGGTTCTTTTTCCGGGGAATTTATATACACCCTGATAAAGTCTTTAGAAAGGCAATCAACCTCTTCAAGCCTCTGTCCGTTTGATTTTCCGTTTTCGGAAATTCGGCTTTGGTCAGAGATAAGTTCATCTAGGTCAAGCCCCAGAAATCCTGCAATCAACCTTCGAATCGAAATTTTATTCCCCATACTTTCCTGGTCATCATACCTTAAAATTGAGTTTATGAACTCAACTTTTTTCTCGCCTTTGGGGATCTGTCCGAAGATGTGCATCCCATTGTGGATCTGGCTGTTTCTTATCCTTCCAAGAACTTCATGCGCTTTTCTTATTATTTCTTCAAAAGGGGTCTCATGATCGGCTTTTATCTCGGAATCCAGGTTCGATTTTTTGATCTCGTCAAGGATCAGGTGCTTTAAGGCATGTTCCCGTCCCTTATCGTGTTTTACCTGTTCGTATTCCCCAAGCAGCCTGTCAAGTTCGGCCAGGTTTTCATAAAGCCCTCCTGAGGTCATGACGGTCTGCATATGGTCTATCAGGCAGGCAAGGCTTCGGCGTTTTGCAATAGTACCTTCTGGAGGGTTGTCAGAATTGTAGATATAGAGGTGGGGAATTGTCCCTATACTTATGTCAGGATAACAGTCTGCTGAAAGCCCCACGCCTTTCCCGGGCAGAAACTCAAGGTTTCCGTGGGTTCCCACATGTACGAGTACATCGGCTCCAAAGGTGTTTTCAAGATATCTGTAGGTTGCAAGGTACTGATGAGTTGGTGGAATTTCAGGGTCATGAAGGATCTTGCAGACTTTTCCGTCACACCTGGCACCTGCACATCCTCGTTTTGGCTGCACGCAGACCACAGCATTTCCATACTGCACTCCTGTGACAACGATTTTGTTATCATAAACCATTGCAGCAGGAATGCCGTTTACTTCTTCCCCTGGAGGGTTTCCCCAGCCTTCAATCACTCTTTGCCTTACTTTCGGACTCAGGGTGTTGAAAAATTTCTCGTATTCTTCTTTTTCCACAAAAGCGAGGGCTCCACCGTTCTTCACGATCTCGTTAATTGGAGTCCACCTGAACTCAGAAATTGCTTTTTTCTTAAGAATGGTCTCAATAAGGGCTTTTCCATCTTCAGGGGGATTGATGGCATAGCCTGCTTCCTTCATTCGGTTCAGTATTCTTGCCAGGCTTTCGAGAGAATCAAGATTTGCAGCATCGCCTACAGAACCTTCAACACCTGTGCAGGGTCTGTTGTGCAGGATGAAAGCGACTTTTCTCTGGTTGACCGGTTTTTTCCTGAGTTCTGTCCATTTCAAAATTCTGAATGCAAGTTTTGAGCAGCGGTCCTCGATAGGAAAACGCCCCATGTAATTTCCTTCTATTTTGCCTGCTCCTATTATGATGGGCTCAATTCCACCCTCAAACTCAGGGAGAGCTACACTCCATCCGATCTCAGTGCTTAATCCCATTGATTCCTGCCATTGTTCAACAGTCATATAATGTGAAATTACAGGCTGGAAAACAGGGACGTCAAGTTTTCTCAGAACCTCTATGCCTTTTGCTGCACATGACGCATCTCTTTCCTGAGCTTTACTGCTTGCGATAAAGAACGGAGAAAGTTTTACAAGACAATTTATAACTGGGCTGCCGTTTTCTATGAAATAGTCCTCTATAACCTCATTCATGCCCCTGCTTCCAAGTTCTTCGTCTTTCAATGAATATGCAAAAACAGGGATAACGGATAGGTTGAGATTTTCTAGCTCTCTTATCAGAGCCTTTTCTATCTCAAGTTCATTGTTTACCCAGGAAGTCCTGGAGATGAGCAAACCCACGGTTTTATCTTTCAAAGGCCCATACCAGTTAAGATAACCCTTAAGATCTGAGAAGCTTTCCTTTGCATCCGGGTGATATAATCCGTCCCATGGGATTTTTTCTGGAGGTTTTGCTTCTATCTCAGATCCAAAAACTTCCTTTAAGAGATAGCGCAGCATATTGCCAAAGTTTTCCTGTCCTCCATAAATTATATAAGAAAAGCATGTAGCTGCAATCTCAAGTTTCACTGAAGAGAGGGTAAATGATGAGGGATCACTCCCTACACAGATAACAGGTACCCTCTTTTTTATTGGCTCAAGTTTTTCGTAGAATTCTTCCCAGAAAGGATTTGCTATATAGTACAGGAAGATGGCATCAGCATGTTCACATGCAGAAAGCACCTTCTCCGCTTCTTCAGGATCTTCTTCCAGAAGCTTTGAGTAATAGGCGTCAAGCTCTATACCAAGGTCTTCCGCGGCTTTGAGGAGAGTGGGAATGTATGAATTCCAGGTTATTGAAACAATTTTCATGTTTTTCTCCTCTCTTATGTAAGAATATGCACTCTGTATTTTCCGAGCATTGTACCGTCATCAAGCCTTGCAGGAGCTTCTAAGGCTGCAATATACTTGCCATCAGGCGAGATGTCAGCAGATACTGTGATTCCTTTGGTATTGTATGTCTGGACAAGTTTGGAGCTTGAGCCTCCGCTTTTTGATACGTCAAAGACATAGATTCCGTGAACATTTCTGTCCTTGGTTACCAGATTCTGAGCCATGGGAATCACAAGATACCGATCATTCTGTGCACATTCCCCTGCATAGCCTTCCAGTCTCCATTTCCACAACAGGTTACCCTCAGTATCATAAGCAAAAAGAGTATTTCCGCTGGGATGCTCAATAGGAGCATTTTTGTTCTTGTCTCTTGAGAAAGTACTTCCGATTGAGAAAATCAAGGTATTGTCGATAATATAGGCATAATTTGCGCTGCCGTAAATAGGGACTCCACTTACTATTATCGGGGTCGAAATGTTTTCCTGCCATTTTACTTCCGGAGTACCGGTTTCTATGATCCTGGAATTATCAAATAAAAAGGCTCGTCCATCGCTGGTCATTGTTATTAATTTTTCCCCATCAGGAGTAATCTGGGTGCTGTACCATATTGCGGTATAGTCAAAAAATGGCTCAAGGGGCGGGATTGAATATTCCCAGTTCTCTTTTCCTGTGTTTCCGTCCAGAACATGTACAGTTCCATCTTTCCATTTATCGGCTTTTGTAAAACAGGAAGTGCCGAACACAGAGTATTTTCCGTCAGGAGTGGTGTCGATCCATGCAACTCCAGAGTCCATTAGTTCGGATTCTGGGAATTTCCAGCGCATGTTGCCTTCGGGGTCAAAAGAATAAATCCTGCTCAGGTACTTGTATTTCTCCCCTATGTAGCCGCAGCCTCTGTTGGCAGCAACGTAAGTATTACCTTTTGAATCCAGTTTTACTTTCTTCATAGACGGCATGTGGCCAAGGTCTGAGCCCAGGTCTGTACCTGCTCCGAATTTCCAGATCTCAGTGCCATTTAAATCAAAACAGTAGATAAAGGCATCAGGGCTCTCTTCCCCAACGATCAGGCGTTTTCCGTCCTCTGAAAATTCTATATCCGCAATTCTTGCGTCGGCTATCCCTTTAACAAGCTGTTTTTCCCAAACCTCTTTGCCTGTTGCAAGTTCTATAAGTTTTAGAGACCCTCCATTGGTTCCAATAGCAAGATGCTTGCTGTCCGAGGAAATTCTGGTTACACCTTTTATATTCGCTGAAGTCTTTTCGATTGGTCCGGGAGTTACATCCTCAAGTTCTATAGTGTACTCCTCTTTCAAAGCAGGTTTTCCAGGAGCATACACTTTCAGGGCACTTGTTTCACCCTCATCGGTTATCACTTCAAACTCGTATTGAGTTTCAGGTTCCCAGTCAAAAGTTACAAATATTTCTTTCTCCGTTTTCCCAATGTTTATCGATTCTATCAAGTCATTGGCAGAAGAAATTTTTACATTGGATATATTTGCCTCTTCTTTTAGAGTAATCAGAGCTCCGGTTCTAGAAAATACTACAGAATCTATGGGTGCCCAGGCATTGGAATTACTTCTCTCCTGTGTGCCCTGAACATCTTCTAAATCCTGAGCAACTTTAATATTCTCAGATTCCTGGCTTTTTTCAGTGCATCCGGCAGTGATTAAAGTTAGAGTAAGCAGGACTATCAAAATTCTCCATTTCATTCTCTCACCTGATAATTATTAACCTGTGTTTTCCAGTTACATCCCCATTTTCAAGCTTTATAGGAGCTTCAACTGCAGCGACTGTGCAGTCGGAAGAAATAGCAGCGTCTACAACAATGCCTTTGGTATTGAATTTCCAGACCAGCCTTGAATTCCCATTTCCGGATTTCTGGTTGTCAAAAACATGAATTCCGTGGACCTGGGGATTGCCTGAGGACGAATCTTTCCCGACTGGCAGGACAAAGAACCTGATATCTGGAGAAAAGAAAATTCCTGCACAGCGTCCCGCAAGGTTATAAGTCCACAAAGTATCTCCTGTCTCGACCTCACATGATATGAGAGAATTCTCAAGGGGATGTGCCATCGGTACGCCATCAGGATAGTAGGCAGGAAGTGTAACTCCTGTAAGGTGAAGTGTCTCATTTTTACCGGAGATTTTTGCTTCTTCCCCATAGGTATAGATGTAACTTCCCTCTATCTTTTCTGGAACTGTCACATTGGACTGCCATTTTTTAGAGTCCCATTCCGAGTTGCCATCCCCGGCTTTCATCATCTTGGAGTCATAAAACAGATATTTTCTTCCGTCTCCTGTATAGGCAGTTACTATAGACCCGTCATTTGAGACATCAAGTCCGTGCCAGATGGCAGCAGAAACAAAGTAGGGTTTGAGGGGCGGAATATCGTATTTCCAACGAAGACCTCCATTTTCATTCACAGAATAAACTACTGCATCCAATTCGAGGGAATTTGTCCAGTCTCCAGTTGAAAAAACGACATTTTTTCCATCAAGGCTAGAATCAATCCAGTTTATACTCTGGGCGTAATTTTTGGTTTCAGGCAGTTTCCAGGAAAGTGTGCCATCCGGGCTAAAGCTGTATACTCTTGAAGCCAGTCCATATCCTGAAGCTTTCCAGTATCTACCTGCTGCAATATATATGGAATTGTTGGCAGCCGTTATTTTGTATACACAGGGCTGATATTTTGGGTTCTTACTGGTCCCAAGATCATCTGCGCTTCTATAGCTGTGAATTTCATCTCCTGTGCCAGCATCCAGAGAATAAATATATCCATCAACACTTCTTTCCCCCACGAGCAGGTACTTCCCGTCATTTGAATATGAAATGTCCGAAACATTTCCTTTTAAGGTCTTTTTCCAGAGCACATTTTTGTCCGGCACATCAAGAACTGTCAGAATTTCCCCTGTCCCAACAGCTGCATATTTTCCATCCTGGGAGAGGACCACGCAGTCCTTGATATCCGATCTTCCTTCACTGAGGTTTTCCGGATTTATATCCCCAAGATCAAATTCCCAGTAAAGGTAAGGAGAAGTTTTTTCAGAAGAAGTTATGTTTTCCTGGCTCAGTTGATCGTTTGCCTGACCTATCTCGCTTCTTTGGATTTCTTCACTGTTATTTCCTTTTATTTCTTCACTGTTATTTCCTTCTTCATCTGAAGCTGCGATATGAGAAGATACACATCCTGAACAGACCAGACAAATAAATGAAAATATAATTATCAGCACAACATTACTCATTTTCATTTTCAGACTCCTATGATACTTTATTACTTTTCGTATATCTTCAGGTCTGAGATACTCAAAATGTTCTGATGTTGTGTACTGTTATCTCGAAACCCTATACTCAATTTTTCAATCTTTATATCCCCCGCAGGACCACAGTATTTTTCATAATCTTCAACGAGATCTCTTTCTACGGCATTCATTGGAATTCCCGAGATTATGACTGATGGCGAAAAGCGCCTTCTGTTTTCCTGATCCCGATAATATTCCCCTTCTGATTGAGGATTCAGGCTCCCTGCTGCAACATAATAAATAGATTTGTGATCACTGAATGTTACTTTTAACCAGAGACTGAACTTATCCAGATCCTGTCCATCCCAATTCCAGGTAATTTTTCCTGGAGACAGGTTCACATTTTTACTCCAAACCCCTTCACCTGTTTGTGCCGAGTTTCTGGTATTAAGATAAAGTGAACCGTCTTTACATCTTAGAAAATCTCCTTCAGAATTACAATTTTCAAAGTTTTCCTTGTACACGGTTTTTTTCTCTGGTATTATTTGTGAATAAATTATTAAACCTATAAGACTCAGGATCACAAATCCTAATGCCATAGTTTTTCTGGAAGACATAATCGATTAGTATGAGATATAATTAATAAATGTTTCGAAATTATTCTTTATTTTTTTCACTTAATGTTAATAAAATTAAAATTATTAACACTATAGCTGAATAATATCCTAATTAGTATTATTTTATTATTTTTATATTTAATTAACTTTCTAATTATTTATCTCGAGTGTATTTTTATATTTCGGTATCAATACACTCGATAGTTAATCATTTTTTGTTTGATATAATATGAAATAAACCTAATCTGTCTGTAATATTTTTGATACAATTATGTCTTTTTTAGTAAGGTGTCGTTTTTCCTAATTATTTAAAATACGAAATTGTTATATATTGTTACAATATTTCCTATATTTATGACTAAGTATAACAAAAGATTCAATATGCTCATTTATTTTTATATTATTTTGCTTATTTTTATATCTTTGACTGCTATCATTCCTGCGAGTGGGGCTATTGATCAGCGAGGTCCTCTCATAAGTATTACAGCCAAAGAGCACATAATTCTTAATGGGGAAAATTGCCCCGGATTTTACTATTCAACTTCTTCTGGCACATATTATGAGTCACTGGACCTTTATTTCTCAGAAGACGGGCTTATTGATACGGGAAATGCAACGTATACCTCAAAAATCACTTCAGGCTCAACTGCTTTTTTCGGAAAAAAGTATAAGGTTCTTGAAGATGGGTTGCTAAGTGAAAGCTTGATTAGCTATGGAAGCCGTGACCTTCAACAGGGAAATGATTTTGATCTTGGAAATGGCTACAAATTGGTGCTCCAGGGGGTAAACGAGGACTCTGCTCTCCTTGAGCTTCAGAGAAACTCTCATCCTGTTACTAGCAAATCCCTTAAAGAAGGTTCAAAGTTCAATTTTACGACTATAATAGACGGCACTGAATATGTAATTCTGGAAGGAATCCTTGACCGGGTTCTTTACAGCAAGGACCCAATTGTGCGCCTTAAAAGCGTAAATCAGTATTCAGATACGCCTTTTAAGCTTAAAGTTGGGGACCAGTATGGCAAGTTTGAAGTCACTGAAGTTACAGGTAAAAACATAGAATTGAAAAATAGAATGCCTCTAAGGATGCAGCCTGGAGATTATATCACTATCCTCGATGGTTTAATCGACATCCGGGTCGCTGATAATGCATATCAGGCGTGTTCATATAATATGACTAAAGACGTTATTAAGTCGTATAAGATTAAAGGCACATCTCTGACTGTAAACCTTTCAGATCCTACTCCGAATTCCTGCATCTGGACAGCAGATTCTTTCGGCATGCTGTTTTATGACCCAGAATATAGCCTCAGTACGGAAAGACTTGAACTTAATCTTGATGACAAAAATGATCATCGGATTCCTGAAGGAGGTCTGGTTTATGAATCCCTGCCTGTCAGGATCCCGTACAGGAATCCAGAGATGAAGGATTACGGGGAAAACTGGTTTGACGGCGGATATTCTGTGCTTGGATGGGATGGCGAGAAATATGCATATCCTGGGCACGATCAGGGAATTGTAAATATCCTTATGGACGATGACAATGGTAGACTACTCTATTCTGGTGAGGAATGGGACCTTGGAGAAGGATACACCCTTAAAATTGATGATATAAAGTCGGATAAAGTCTACCTGACTGTTTTGAGAAATAATATTGCGGTTTACTCCAGCATAATCTCTCCTGGAAAATCGGCTGATCTGGGTACACATACTCTCTTATATAACAAAACCATAAAAGGTATTGAAATCCCCCTCTTTTCCGTCTATGTTGATAATGTCCTGAAAGGAAACGAAAATTCAGGTGTAAGTCTAAAATATCCTCTGCACTTTTCTGAAAATCCTGTTGAAATAAAGGCTGGAGAAATGTTCGGGACACTTACTGTTGTTGAAACCTCCCCTAAAATCCGGCTTGAAAATAAAAATCCTATTTATTTTGGTCCGGACATAGAGGTCACAGAAGAAATTTACATTGGTTCTTTTGAAAAGACGACAGGAGGGAGTCGCAGTGTTACATTTTTCCCTTTCATGAACAAAGTGGAAAATGTGGATTCCATTCTTCCTACAACCACTCGGTGGTCTATCCCAGCTATGAGTGTTGAAGAATACCTTATCGGAAACTGAAAAGATAATTGGGGTAAAATCATGAGAAATCATAAAAAGACTGTTTATCCTTTCACTGCCATAGTCGGACAGGAAAGAATGAAGAAAGCTCTGATCCTGAATGTCATAAATCCAAAAGTTGGAGGAGTTCTGATCAGGGGTGAAAAAGGCACTGCCAAGTCAACAGCAGTCAGGGCCCTTGCCAATCTCTTACCTGAAATTGAGATAGTTGAAGGCTGTAAATTCCGCTGTAATCCTCATAATATACATGAAATGTGTGAAGAATGCCTGGAGAAGGTAAAAACCGGGATTCTTAGCATTTCTTCTGACAAAATGAAAGTTACGGATCTGCCTGTTAGTGCTACTGAAGACCGGGTTGTAGGGACTCTTGATATAGAGCATGCTATCAAGAAAGGGGAAAAACGCTTTGAGCCTGGGGTACTCGCCCTTGCTCACAGGGGTATCCTGTATGTAGATGAGATTAATCTTCTGGATAACCATCTTGTAGATGTGCTCCTTGACTCGGCGGCAATGGGAATAAATACAGTTGAGCGCGAAGGAATCTCCTTCTCCCACCCTGCGAACTTTGTGCTCGTAGGCACCATGAACCCTGAGGAAGGGGAACTGCGGCCTCAGTTGCTGGATCGTTTTGGTTTATGCGTGGATATAAAGGGAATAAGGGATGTAACCAGAAGAGTAGAACTTATCAAATACAGACTCAGGTATGAGACAGATCCTGAAGCTTTTGCAGCAAGCTGGCAGGCTGTAGAGTCAGAACTTTGCGAACAGATTCTTCTGGCACAGAAATTAATTTCTGAAGTAAGGATCTCAGATAACATGCTTGAATTGATCAGCCAGATCTGTGTTGATATGGGGGTCGATGGGCACAGGGCAGACATCACAATGATGAAAACCTCAATCACGCTTGCAGCTTTCAACGGTAGGACTGATGTTCTTGAAGAGGATGTAAAAGAAGCTGCAGAACTGGTTCTTTCTCATCGTATGCGTAGTAAACCTTTTGATAATCATTCTGACAAGCAGGATAAACTTGATGAAAGTATTGAAAAGCACAGGGAAAAACAGAAAAAAAATGAAAAAGAGAGAAATAAACAAGAGCATCAGAAACAGGAACATAAAGAAAATCCCAAAAAGTCTCACGAACAACCCGAAGAGCAGCAGCCTGACAATCCACAGGACCAGACTGGAGGGCAGCCCAATGCTGCCTCAGAAACTGTTTTTGCTATGGGGGAAAGCTACCAGATAAAGCAATTTGCTCCTGAATTTCATAGGTCTAATCGAAAAGGGTCAGGCAGGCGCAGCAAAACTCTTACTGGCTCTAAACAGGGCAGGTATATAAAAAGTGCAATTCCTCGCGAAAAAACCACTGACCTTGCTTTTGACGCCACCCTGAGGGCAGCTGCCCCTTTCCAGTCTGTGCGGGAAAATAACGGAAATGCTATAATAATCCACAATTCCGATTTCAGAAAAAAGATAAGGGAAAAAAAGATCGGCAACCTTGTACTCTTTATTGTGGATGCTAGCGGTTCCATGGGTGCCCAGCAGCGCATGGTGGCTTCTAAAGGGGCAGTCCTTTCAATGCTGCTGGATGCCTACCAGAAACGTGACAAAGTGGGGCTTATCGCTTTTAAGGGCGAGAGTGCAGAACTGCTACTGCCTCCCACCTCCAGTGTAGAACTGGCTCAAAAGTATTTGCAGGAAATGCCAACAGGAGGAAAGACGCCTCTTTCCCATGGACTGATGAAAGGATATGAAACCATACAAGCAGAACTCCGACGCGATCCTGATACCTGTCCGTTTATGGTTTTGATCTCTGACGGGAGGGCAAATGTAAGTATGAATGGTGAATCTCCTCTTCAAGAAACAATGTCAATAGCCTCTTTGTTCAGAGATCAAGGTATACAATCTGCAGTAATTGACACGGAAAGCAGTATGATAAAATTCGGACTTGCTCAGGAAGTTTCCAGTGCTCTTGGAGCCAGATATCTTGCACTTGAGGACCTGAAGGCAGATTCAATAATTAAAGCTGTTCGATCTTCATCTCCATTTTATATATCGCCTCCTTCAGGCAGTTTTTCAATTTGAACTTTTTCAGTTTGAGCCTTTTCAATTTAAGCTTTTTCAGTTTGAGTCTTTTCAATTTGAACTTTTTCAATTTGAGCCCTTTTATTTAGGTTTCTGCCCTGTCATAAGAATAGCTCATTTTCAGAGTCGGTAAGCTTTTCGAAAAATAATATTCTATTTTTTCAAAGCACAACAAAAGCTATATGTCTACCTAAAACCGTAAAACATCCCTATGGATTTCCAGATCTTGGATGCAGATTATGAAGTGATTAATGACAGCAGCCCAGTCATCCGCCTTTTTGGAAGGGGAGCTGACGGAAAGAGCGTATGCTGTTTTGTTCCTGATTTTGAGCCTTATTTTTATCTAAAAGCTTCTGGAGACCTTCATGCCGCAGCCAGGCTTATTAAAGATACTTTTTCACAAGTTAAGAAAGTAGAAATTGTTGAAAAGTTTGAGCCTATTGGGTATCAGAAAACAAAAAAAGAGATACTCAAGGTTACTACTAACTTGCCCAGAGATGTGCCCGAAATCAGGGATGATATTCTGAAGATTCGGGATGTGATGAGGGCTGAAGGTGAATGGGAAGTCTATGAAACTGATATTCTTTTCAGAAACCGTTTTTTAATTGATAGAAACCTTGGTGGCATGGTCTGGGTATCTGCAGAAGGAAACGAAATCGGTACTGCAAACTATATTCGGGCGAATAATTCAGGTAGTTCTCGCTGTGAGGATTTCGTGTGCGATTCTTCAATCCTTGCATCCGGGTTTAAGAAAGTTGAGAATCTTACCACCGCTCCTCTGAAGTATCTTGCTTTTGATATAGAATGCCTGCCTCTTGATGGAGGAATGCCCTCTCCGGATGTTTCGCCTATAATCATGATCAGCTTCTCCTTTGAGCCCGAGTATAAAGGGCATAAAACCCTTATACTTCTGGCAAAACCAGCTGAAGGTCTAAATTCCGATGTTTTTCCATGTAAAGACGAGACTGAGATGTTAAACCGTTTCTTTGAGATCTTCTGCGAATATGATCCCGATATTGTAGTAGGGTATAATCATCAGGATTTCGATATTCCTTACATAACGGATAGAGTCAGGACTCTGGTTTCAAAAGGGGAGATGATAAACCCTATTGTTGGTAGGGACGGCAGCAAGATAGGTTACAGGCGGTTCGGGCTTATTACCCGCACTGAAATGAAAGGGCGGGTGGTTGTGGATGCTCTCCCCTTGGTAAGAAGAGCTTTCAGTCTGAAGCAGTACACCTTGCGTGCGGTTTCAAAGGAACTCTTGAACCGTGAAAAGCTGGATGTGAACCCTCTTGATATGGAAGAGTATTGGCTTGATACAGGGGAAAAATTTAAAGAATTCGTTGATTACTCGCGCAGGGATGCAGAGCTTGCCCTAGAACTTATCCTTGATTTGAAACTCCTTGACAAATATATTGCTCTTGCCCAGGTAAGCGGAAGCCTGCTTCAGGAAACCGTTGATGGTGGCCAGACCTCGATGGTTGAAAATCTTCTTTTTAAAGAGTTTGGGCTCCGAGACAGAGTTCTCCTTCCAAGGCCTGATGATAAAGTTTCTGCTGAAAGATATGAAATGAGTTCTAATCTCAAAGGTGGAGAAGTTCTGGAACCCCAAAAAGGTCTTCTGGAAAATGTGCTTACTCTTGACTACAAGTCCCTTTACCCAACCATAATGATGGCACATAACCTGTGCTATACTACAGTAGTTACAGGTGACAGGCCAGATGGAGGAACTATCAGGCCTCCATCGGGAGGAGAGTTCGTACCTCCTGATGTTTACAAAGGAATTGTGCCTTCTATCCTCGAAGACCTGCTTAATCAGAGGACGCAGACAAAGAAAAGAATGATGCGAACCTCGGATGAAAATGAGTATAGGGGACTTGATGCTACTCAACTCGCCCTGAAAATCCTGTTAAACAGTTTTTACGGTTATTCCGGATACGCCAGGGCAAGGCTCTACAGCCTCACACTTGCAAATGCGGTAACCAGTTTCGGAAGAAGCAATATCCTGAATACCCGGGAAATTATCAATCATACTATAAAAAAAATTGTTCTCAGGGATAAAACAGCCCTACTCCTTGAGGAAGCCGGAGAATTCTCACCCTCGGATAAGGTAGTTGAGCTATCGGTTGCCTATGGAGATACAGATAGTGTCTTTGTCCACTGTAAATCCAGAGGGGACCTTTCCCTTGAGGAGATTAGCCTTGTAGGTAACAGGCTTTCAGATATCGTTTCTGCTTCCCTTCCCGATCCAATGGAACTTGAGTTCGAATCCATTGCGAAACGTGCTCTTCTTATTGCAAAGAAACGTTACGCTCTCTGGCTCTTTGAGCCCAATAATTCAGGCTGGGAAGATAAAATTAAGGTCAAAGGCATGGAAACTGTCCGGAGAGACTGGTGTGAGCTGACCTCAATTACCCTCAACAGGGTTCTTGAACTTGTTCTTATAGAAGGTAATGTTGATCGGGCTGTAGAATATGTCCGCAAGATAGTTAGTAAGGTCAGAAACCTTGATCCAACAAAAGACTCAGATATTATCGAGAATCTTATTCTCACACGGACTCTGACCCGCAAAGTGGAGAGCTATAAGAACAAGCAGCCTCACCTTACAGTTGTGGAAAAATTAAAAGAACGGACAGGGGTCGTATCTTCTATAGGAACAAGGATACCCTTTATCATTACCGCAGGAAGAGGGCTCTTTGTCGATCGGGCTGAAGATCCGGACTATGTCAGGGAGCACAATATCCCAATAGATGTCGATTATTACGTTAAGAAACAAATACTCCCTCCCGTAGAGCGGATTCTGGAAGTTTTTGGGGTTAAGGTCTCTTTACTTGACTTTGATTCTAGGCAAAAAGAATTGTTTGATTTCGAAACTAAGAAACCTGAAGTAAAAAAACAGGAAAAGCTTCCTTCAAAAAAGGTAAATAAGGTAAAGGTTCATGGACAGAGTTTATTTAAGGAGAATGAGCATGCAGAGCAGAGCTCCCTTTTCGATTTCTGAACCTGCCCTTTTTCTGTTCTTATCTTTAGATTCTTTTCAGTATTGTAATTCTTTTACAAATTCATAAATTTGTCTTTAACCTTTTTTTCCTTCTGCTCTGGGCTTCAACCTAATTTCATATATTATGAACTTTTTTACTGATTTTCTTAATGCTAATTTTCTTTCAGTCTATATTTTATATAGGATATATATATTACACTTCTTTATTCTATATGTCTAACCAGTATATACGTCTCTATAAAGTATAATGCAAATTTTTATATATCCCCTCTCTTCTATCGTGGATTGTATTGGTAATTATCTGGATGGATAATAGTTCCTTGACTCATTATTTAGAGGAGTGTCTCTAATATGGCAGATAAGTTAAAGAGGTATACAATTTTCATACTATTGATGATTGGGCTTGTGTTCCTTGGAATTGGATGTACCGGAACTAAATATAATGAAGGCCCTTCTCCAGCAGAAAAAACTCCTGCAGGCACTAAAGGTATCTTTTTAAAAGGATCAGATACGGTTCTTCCTCTTGCACAGGCTGAGGCTGAAGAATTCATGATTGAAAACCCTGGAAAAAGTGTAACAGTCACTGGAGGAGGGTCCGGGGTTGGGATTGCAGCGCTCATTGATGGTGAGGTGGATATTGCTGCCGCTTCCAGAGAAATGAAAACTAACGAAATTGAAGCTGCTAAAGCAAACGGAATCAGTCCTGTAGAGCACACAATTGCCTATGATGGAATTTCCGTAGTCGTAAATCCCAGTAATCCGGTATCTGAACTTACCTTTGGTCAGTTGCGTGGCATCTACAATGGAAGTATCAGTAACTGGAAGGAGGTTGGAGGCGAGGACAGGCCAATTGTAGTAATTTCTAGGGATAGCAGTTCAGGGACTTATGAATACTTCAAGGAAGCTGTTTTGCTCGGAGACGAGTACAGACCTGAGGCCCTTACTCAACCTGCTACAGGCGGAGTTGTTGGTGAAGTCTCCCAGAACCCCAATGCAATAGGATATATCGGTGTTGCATATCTCGATAAAAGTATAAAGTCCCTGAGCTTGGATGCAGGAAAAGGCCCTGAAGCTCCAACTTCTAAAAACATCATCAGTGGTGCATACCCGCTTTCTAGGCCTCTCTATTTTTATACAAATGGGGAACCCACAGGCCTCACAAAAGAATTTATTAATTTTGTGATGAGCGAGACTGGGCAGAACCTGGTGAGTGAAGTCGGATACTTCCCGGTAAACAAATAAAAATGGAATACAGGTATTTCAAGGGAAAAACATGTTTAACAGGAATTATAAGGAAAAAATGATCGAATCAGTACTTTTTTCTGTAAGTGCCCTTACGGTCGTTATCCTTTTCCTTATATGTCTTTTTTTGTTCAGGAACAGTTTGTTTCTTTTTAATGATTTTTCTCTTCTGGATTTTCTTACAGGGAGATTCTGGTACCCGACATCTGTAAACAGGCAGTTCGGGTTATTGCCTCTGTTTTTCGGTTCCCTTATTGTGACTGTCGGAGCAATTCTTTTTTCAGTTCCTCTGGGGATTGCTTCTGCGATATATATTTCTGAGATTGCACACCCGAAAGTTGCGGATTTTTTGAAACCTTTTATTGAGATTCTGGCAGGCATCCCTTCTGTGGTCTTTGGGTTCTTCGGGCTTGTGGTACTCGTTCCTTTTGTACAGAAGACTTTCAATCTTCCTACCGGACAGACTGCCCTTACAGGTTCAATTATGCTCGGGATTATGGCCCTTCCAACAATTATTACAATCTCAGAGGATGCAATAAGTTCGGTCCCAAGTACTATCAAGCAGGGTTCACTTGCTCTCGGGGCTACGAGATGGCAGACCATATATAAGGTCATAATTCCTGCGGCTCTTTCCGGAATATCAGCAGCTGTAATGCTTGGTGTGGGAAGGGCTATTGGGGAGACAATGACCCTTATGATGATAACCGGAAATACTGCAATAATTCCCTCTTTCCCGGGTGGTTTTCTGGAATCTGTGAGAACAATGACCGCTACAATAGCGCTTGAAATGGGAGAGGTTCCTCAGGGAAGTGATCATTTTTATGCCCTCTTTGCAGTCGGGTCCGTACTTTTCATTATAACTTTCCTGATTAATCTGATTGCTGATTCTATTAAAAAGAAATATCGTTTTAAGGTGGACTGATCATGGGTTTGAGTTCGAAAACAAGTGAAAAAATCGCTTTTTCCCTGCTGACTCTTGCCACGTTGACAGTTGCAAGTTTTGTGCTGGTAATTTTGGTCTATATCATTTTAAACGGATATGGGGCGATTAGCATTGAATTCCTTACTGAAATGCCCCGCCGGATGATGACTCAGGGAGGGATCTACCCGGCAATTGTAGGTACTATGTATCTTATTATAGGGTCAATGGTCGCAGCCCTTCCTATAGGGGTTATCGCTGCTATATATCTGAATGAGTATGCAGGAGAAAATCGGACCACCTGGCTAGTCGAAATGGCAATCAATAACCTTGCAGGAACTCCGTCGGTGGTTTTCGGGCTTTTCGGACTTGCATTATTTGTGAAATACTTTGGTTTTGGCCCTTCCATACTCTCGGCCTCTCTTACACTTGCTCTCCTGATTCTTCCGGTAATTATCCGTTCTACTAAAGAAGCCTTGCTTACGGTCCCTAATGAATATAGGGAATCTTCCCTTGCCCTTGGGGTCAGTAAATGGCAGACAATCCGGTATGTAGTACTGCCAGCTGCTATACCCGGAATTGTTACAGGATCAATCCTGAGCATAGGGAGAGTTGCAGGAGAGACTGCTCCCATTCTTTTTACAGGAGCTGCTTACTTTTTGCCAAGGCTACCTGATTCGATCTATTCTCAGTTTATGGCGCTTCCTTACCACCTTTTTGTGCTTGCAACGGCCGGGACAAATATTGCAAAAACCCGGCCGATTCAGTATGGGACAGCCCTGGTCCTGTTGCTTATCGTTCTCGGTTTGAATCTTATAGCTGTTCTAATTCGCAGGCATTATAGAAACAAATTGAAAATTTAATTAAAGAAAATCTAGCTAAAGTTTCATTGATAATGTATAAACGATTCATATGATATGAGGTCTTTAAATGACTGAAGCTGTTCAAAACGTCTCTCAATCCCAGATAGAAGTAGAAAATCTTAATCTGTGGTACGGGGAAAAACAGGCACTTAAGAATATTTCCATGCAAATCTCTAAAAACAGCGTAACTGCCCTTATAGGTCCTTCAGGCTGCGGCAAGTCCACTTTCATCCGCTGCTTAAACAGGATGAATGATCTTATTAAGAACTGCAGGATTGAAGGTAGAGTTTTGATAGAAGGCAAGGATATCTACGGGCCAGATGTGGATGCTGTTGACCTTCGAAAAAATGTGGGCATGGTTTTCCAGAAACCCAACCCCTTTCCTATGTCGATTTATGATAATATCGCGTACGGACCGCGTATACATGGCGCAAATAAGAAAGATCTTGACGGTATTGTTGAACAGGCTCTTCGTTCGGCTGCGATATGGGAAGAAACTTCGGATAGACTTAAATCTCCTGCTCTCTCCCTGAGCGGCGGGCAGCAGCAAAGACTTTGCATTGCCAGAACCCTAGCAGTAAAGCCGAGAATCATACTTTTCGATGAGCCGACCAGCGCTCTTGATCCTATTTCCACTTCAAGGATTGAAGAACTGATTATGAACCTTAAAAAGGATTATACCATAGTAATCGTAACTCATAATATGCAACAGGCAGCAAGGATATCAGATTATACCGGGTTTTTCCTTATGGGGGAACTGATTGAGTTCGGTCAGACAAGGCAGATTTTCCATAATCCGCAAGAACGGAGTACTGAAGATTATATTACAGGCAGGTTTGGGTGATTGAAATGATTACATTACAGACAGGTTCGGGTGATTGAAATGGTCCGAGAACGGTATTTCCAGCAGCTTGACTTGCTTAAAAAGTGTGTACTCTCGTTTGGAGAGCTGGCTGAATTGATCTTCAGAGACTCCATGTCTTCAGTTATAGACCTCGATATCTCGCTTGCTGAAAAGACTCTTGCCCTTGAGTTCGAAGCGGATAAGCTTGAGGGACGTATTGAGGCTTCGGTTTTTGACCTGCTTGCGCTTCAGCAGCCTATGGCAAGTGATCTAAGGCTTGTTGTATCCACTCTCAAGATCTCGGCAGATCTCAGGAGAGTTGTGGGGTTATCAATGAATATTGCCAAAATCCCAGGAAGAATGGAGGGCGGGCATGTAAAACCGCTTATAGATACGGGGAAAATGGCAAATATTGTCGCATTCATGCTTGAGAATTCCCTCAGGGCTTTTGAAACTCAGGATGCCCAACTTGCAAGAGAAGTAGCAGCAAGGGACGAAGAGGTCGACAAGCTCTTTTACGCAGTCTGGGTTGAGCTGATAGAAATGATGGCTAAAGATACAAGCATTATCTCCAGAGCCACAAATTTGCTTTTCCTGATTCGTTATCTGGAAAGAATTGCAGACCACTGTTGCAATATCTGTGAAAGTGTAGTCTATCTTGTTACGGCTAAGAAAGTCACACTGAACTGAAAAATAGCTTTTTGACCTTTTTCTTTTTGTTTTTTCTATTGTTTGATGGCGTTTTCATACTTTTAATTTTCTCTGCTTTTTCTCCGGTTATTTTTTTACTTTTTTCCTAACCATTTTCTGTTCTCTTTGATGTACAGGTTTTAAGTATATTTATATACATATAGACGCCCATGCCTGATATTTTTATCAAAAATACACGGATTTATTACAATAATTCGCTTCAGCCTGCCGAGATCATTATTGAAGACGGTAAAGTTACTAGAATAGGGAAAGATCTCAGGGTCTCGAGTTCGGACATGATAATAGATGCAGGCGGTTCTCTTACCCTGCCTGCTGGAATTGATGTACATGTTCATTTCAGGGAACCCGGAATGACTTCGAAAGAGAACTGGTATACGGGCTCGTGTGCAGCAGCTGCAGGAGGAATTACTACTGTTATTGACCAGCCCAATACAATGCCTCCTACGACAGACAGACGGGCTTTTGAACAAAAACTTAAACTTGCCAGGAAAAAGTCTATTGTTGATTTCGGAATCAACGGTGGGGTAACGAGTAACATTGAAAAATTAAAAGAACTCTGGAAGCTGGGGGTTACTGCCTTTGGGGAAATTTTTATGGCAGAGTCCACAGGCGGGCTAAATATTAATGAAGAGACTTTTGAGGAAGCGCTTGCCGAAATCAAACGCCTTGGCGCGCCTGCCACTATCCATGCTGAAGATGAGAAAATGCGGCTTGAGCTGGAAGGATTTTTAAAAGGAGACACTTCTTATGAATACCATTCAAGGGCACGTCCCAATGCATGCGAGGCATCTGCTGTTCAAAAAGCTCTGGAGCTTGTTTCCGAATTAAAAGTTAGGGCTCATCTTTGCCATATAAGTACGCTTGAAGCTATAGGTATGATAAGGAAGGAAAAGTACCTTGCAAGAAGGGAAAATAAAGAGCCTCTTTTTACTTGCGAAGTTACTCCTCACCACCTTTTCCTCTCTACACGAGATTGGGAAAGGCTCAGGTCTTTTGGAAAAATGAACCCTCCTCTTCGGGGAAGCCACAGCATTAAAGCTCTAGTTAATGGGATTAACGACGGCACTATTGATATGATAGCTTCGGATCACGCTCCACATCTGGAATCCGAAAAAGATGTTGATATAAGAGCTGCTCCTTCGGGAGTGCCGGGGGTTGAGACTCTTATGCCTCTCATGCTTGCTGCTGTTAGAAAAAATATTCTTCCGCTTTCACGGATGATTCTGCTTACGAGCTGGAATCCGGCAAAATCCTTCGGGCTGGACCGAAAATTCAAAGGCAGGCTTGAGGTGGGTTTTGATGCAGATTTGATTATTGTAAATCCCCGTGAGGTTCGCCCTATAAAAGCTGAACTTCTGCACAGTAAAGCTGGCTGGACTCCTTTTGAAGGCATGGATGGAGTTTTTCCAGAATATACTCTTTCCAGGGGCGAAGTAATCTGGATTGATGAGTCAATTAACGCAAAACCTGGAAGGGGAAATTTTATCGATGGTAGAGGAAAAAGATCTGAAGAGGATGAGGATTTCCTCGAAGAAGCTGATGAAACTCAGGACTGAGGAAAACGGATTTGAGAATGTTTCACTGGGAATACTTTACTGAGAATATTTTAGTAAAAGTGGAAAAACTGAAAGTTAGTTTCCAGAAAAGTTAAATTATATCATAAGGGCCTTGAGATATTTATGCAATATTGTAAGGCCCTGAAGATTTGCTTCTTTTTTAATAAAAGTCAACTGAGTCTAGCTGTGACTGCAAAAGCTCCTGATGCTTTTTTTCCAGGAATTTGTAGACTGCACCATGGGTAGCTCCATCGAGTAGCATCCTTATAGCTGTCCGAATTATGGTGTTCTGTTCTGGGTGACCAAGTATGGATACTGTTTTTCCGTATACTGAAATCTTAACGTTTATCAGAGTTTCTGCAAGCTCTCTGGTTCTTCCGTTTCTTCCTATTATTCTGCCCTTTATACGCTGTAGTTCTTTTGGAGTAGTAGCGACGTCGGAAAGGTCTATGACCTCAAGCACAAGCATATCGTCATCTAGGAGTTCAAGAGCTTTTTCAGGACTAAAGCCTCTTCCTATTGCTTTTAGAGTTTCGAGGATCCTAAATTCTTTCAGGGGGTCTTCCTCACAGGTGACGTCTATCTTTCCGCTTTCACTGTCAACTTCAAGTTGGCATGCGGTTTTGTTCTCGATAAGCTTTTTTGTTTCTCCTTTGGGGCCTATAATTACTCCGATTCTCTCTTTGGGGATCTTGGCATATTGTGTCATTTTTATTCCGCCTGTATCTTTTTTAATAGTTCTTCAGGTTTGTTCTTTATCCCATAGCGGCTGAAGAACCTGAGTATATTTTGCACGTCCCTGTACAGGAATTCTCGGGCGTTAGGATGTTCAAGGGTCACGGACTGTCCCATATCAATAAATATAGGAGTCAGGTCGTTTGGATCGATCAGGATATTATATTCGCTTAGATCGGCATGTACGAGGTTTGCTTTTTTATTGAGAAGGTGCATGTATTCGACAATTATATCAAAAACAAGTTTTGCCTCTTCGTTTTCGAGATGTGTGCTTTTCAGGAGCGGATAAGGTACCTCATTTTCTCCCATAAATTCCATAACGAGAATATTCTTCTCGGCAAGCAATGGCTCAGGGACTCGAACACCTGCGCTTTTCGCACGCTTCAGGTTCTGAAGCTCCTTGCGTGTCCATGCAAAAATGATATCTCGCTTGTTATTTCGAATGTTTGTAAAGCGAGGGTCTTTCATAATATAGGCATCCATGGTCTTGAAGGTGCTGCTGGCAATCCTGTATATTTTTACAGCCAGTTCTTTATCAGGGCCTTCAGCATGGAATACATTTGCTTCCTTTCCAGTACTGATAGCTCCACCCATTGCTTTTATTATGCCCTTGTTGGAAAGGGTATAAAGAATTTTAAGGGTGGGTACATCGAAGACATTTTCTTCTACCTTCAGCCGATCTGAGTCTTTTTCTCTGGCTCGAGACTTATCCTTAGCGCGATCTATGCGCCTTATTTTCTTTTCCTGATCCATTCCCATATTATCCTTTCAGGTATCCTTTCCTCTCAAGCCAGTCTACCTGTGGCCTTGTATATTTCCAGATCACATCCGCCTTTTCGTTCTGGAACTCCCAGGGTACGACAATAACGACATCTCCTTCTCTAATCCAGGTTTTTTTCTTCATTGAACCTGGAATCCTTCCCATACGGACTACCCCATCCATACAACGGAGCCTCAGCCGGTTTGCACCAAGGAGACTCTCAACAGTTGCCAGGATCTCGTTATTTTCCCTGCGTGGGATGCGCACTCTTGTAACGGTTTCTTCCGTGCTGGGTTTGGCTTTGGATGTAGATTTCTTTAAGTCTGCCAGTTTAATACCCCATTATTATTTAGCTTTCTTTTATTATTGCACTTTTTGTTTTTCATACCCTTAAATCTCTTATATATCAATTTTTCGAGTTTTAAGGTTATTTGTTTTTGCAGCTTTCAACTTTCTGTTATTATTTTAATGCTGCGCTATTCTGCTTTACTTTTTATTCTCTTCTTAGTATTATTTTTTTCCAAGTGATTACACGAACGATAGCTATATATATTAGATATTCCTTTGTATGTCTCACACGCAAAGCAAGCGTGGGCCGCTCTCGAAATTATCATTCTAGAGCGAATGTCAGGAATTTAAAAAACAGGTTTTCGTTCATTGTTAATTTGTTTTTCAAAGTTTTCCTTGATAAGAAGATTTATATATTATAAGTGATGTATATTTACATCCTGATTCAGCATGAATTTCTTGTGCTGGGTGATTTCTCTCATAGTTATCTGGTTGAAACTTCTTCTTGGTTTGAAGAATGGGGACATCTTTAAATACTATGAGTGCGTATATATAACTTCCTGCATGATAAATGCGGAAATTACTGCTTATTAATAATGGAGACAGAAGTTTTTTTCTGTCTGACGAGGATTTTGTCGGTTCGGTTAAT